>Ga0210391_10000119_pt1 | contig 94625 bp, 74 predicted proteins | sample IncBWC12OmetaG_FD_160573 | JGI IMG/M metagenome (GOLD analysis project Ga0210391, IMG submission 160573) | Forest soil microbial communities from Barre Woods Harvard Forest LTER site, Petersham, Massachusetts, United States - Inc-BW-C-12-O ...
CACTTGATTGCATAACCATGTCGGCCCCTTCGACCCGAGTAGACTTTGGTTGACGACCAAGGCTCGGGAGGAAGGAGCCGGACATGTACATCGTAGGTGTAGATTATCACCCGAGCTTTCAGCACATTGCATTTTTAGATCAGGAAACCGGGGAATGCGGCGACCGGCGACTCGACCACAGTGATGGAGAAGCCGAGAAGTTCTATCGGGAGTTGCGCCAGAAAGGCATCAGCATGCGCGTGGGGCTGGAGGCCACGGGATATTCACGCTGGTTCGAGCGGTTACTCGTAGAACTGGGGGTCGAGGTGTGGATCGGCAATGCTGCGGAGATTAAAGCCAAGCGTGTCCGCAAACAAAAGACCGACCGCCAGGATGCCCAGCTGTTGCTGAAGTTGCTGGAGGAAAATCGCTTTCCGCGCATCTGGGTAGCGAGTCCGGAGAATCGGGATGTGCGGCAGTTGCTCTGGCACCGGCATCGGCTGGTGCAGATGCGCACGCGGATCATGAATCAGCTGCAGGCGCTGGCGATGAACGAAGGCCAACGATGGAAGCACCGCTTGTGGAGCGCGGAAGGGCGAGCACTGCTGGAGAAGTTTCCGTTGGCTCCCTGGGCCAGCCGGCGTCGGCAAGATTTACTGGAGTTGCTGGATCGGCTGACTCCCACGATTGACGAGCTCACGGCCGCCGTCGAGCAGGAAGCCAAGAAATGGCCGGAAGCACTCCGGCTAATGACGCACCCTGGGGTCGGCCCTCTGACGGCGCTGGCCTTTGTGCTGATCATCGGAACACCGGGAAGATTCCGTCGTGGCAAGCAGATCGGCAGCTACCTTGGGCTCATTCCCAGTGAGGACTCCAGCGGCGGACGGCAGCGCTTGGGACACGTCAGCAAGCAAGGCTGAGATCCTCTATTATGTAAATCGGAAACGGCGGGCAAAACACGACATGGTTGCCAAAAAATTCATTGAGCAAAGACCGGCAGACGAGCAGGCCTAGGCAGGCCCTTTCTCTCTAATGGAGGGACGCACCGGGGAGAGCGGCATGCGGAGCGATCTGGTTTAACGATTGGCGAAGCAGAAATGGAGCATTTGGAAGCTTGCCATTCCAATGTTTCCAGAGGTCGGTTCGCTGTGCTTCAAGGCGGTTAGCTTCCTGGGTCCGCCCGGTTCGACGGAGGAGGCCCGCAAGAGCGCTCCAAGTGCGTGAAAGACACGTGGCATCCCGCAGGTCGTTCTGCAGGTCCGGCCCCCACGCCATAATCTTGTCCAACAGCTGCCGATAGGCATCGCTGGCTTCAGCCACCTGGCCAGTTTCGGCATAGTCGTCAGCCTGAGCTCGCAGAGCATCGTAGGTGTCGCTCATAGGTTCGACTTTGTCGGCGGGGTATCGCTGAGCCGCGCGCAACAGTTCAAAAACACGACCCAGGCGCTGCTTCGCATCGTTTTCGTGGCCGAGCCAGCGGAGCACGTACGACGAGCCCACCAGCAAATTAGCCTCATCCCGTCGCGTGCTGGCGTTGGGCTTGGCTTCTCGTATGCGCGCGAGGGAGTGATCGTAAGCTGCCAGGGCTTCCTCCGGATCCTTGTGCCGAAGAATGTTGCCCATTTCCAATCCAAACACCGCGACGTTATGCCGACCCAGGTAATCGGCCGAATCCTTACTTGCGAGATCATCGGCAATGTCGAAGGCTTTTTGGAAATCGGCGAGCGCCTCGCGACTCCGGCCGAGGCTCGGTTCTGCATCCGCCCGGCCTAGGATCATGCCTTCCAGGTCGTATCCATTCGCCAGATTAATGCGAAGCGATGCGTGTCCGCCTGCTGCTTCGGCTTGTTGGAAATCAATCGACTCATGCGCGGTCTTCAGAGCGCCATCTAAATCCCCGGACTGCCACCGCGCGGCTGCCAAATTGCCGAGGATCGCTCCGCGTAAGGCGTTCGCTTGAGATCCCGGTACGGGGATGTCCAAAGCTCGCTGGGAATAAAGGATTACCTTATCGAATTCTCTCCCGGCGTAATAGGCTTCCGCGACGTTTACGTAGAAGTACCTCATGCTATAGAGGTCGTGGACGGCAACCGGACTGGTACTCATGAACCGCTCAACCAGTGAAGCAGCATCGGCGGCATCCTTCAACTCTTCGGCTTTATCGCCCCGGGTGTCGGCCAAGTTCATGCGATCATGCGCGATAGTTGCAGCGATGAACAGCGCTCGTTGATTTTGCGGGTCCTTCGCAAGGATAGGATCTACAAATCTTGCCGCATTGTTTAGACTGGCTTCGGCTGCCGCGAATTGGCCCAAATTCGGAGAGGTTGGGTCCCCTTGCGCATGTGCCACACGTACGTACGCGTAGGCGATCTCGAGCGCAATGTCCTTGTCAACGGGAGCACCGCTACCGAGCGAATTTAGGTATTGCAGCGAATCGGTGACAATGCGCATTCTGACTTGCGTCGAGCCCGGCAAACCTCGAAGGTCGTTGTCCAGCGCAATGAACTTGTTGGACAGTTGGCGCACTTCCGCGAATCGGTGTTCCGCGATCCTTCGTTCACGATTGGCGACATAGAGTCCAGCCGAGAGGCTGCCAATCACGAGTGCGATGGCGGTGGCGGTTAATGCCACCACGGTGCGATTGCGGCGCAGAAATTTGGTTGCGCGGTACGCGAACGTGTCCGGCCGTGCACTAATGGGTTCGTGCTTCAGGTAGCGCCAGAGATCATCGGCCAGGGCCGTGGCCGAACCGTAGCGTTCTGCAGGATCCTTCTTCAGCGTCTTGCCAACAATCGTGTCCAAATCGCCGCGCAGCTGTCGCCGCAGTTTCTCCGGTGTCGAAGCCCGCATTTCGGCCAGCTCCTTGGCCTCAGGGAACGTGGTGGCATTAGATAGCTGCGGCGGCTCGCTATCGACAATGGCCTTAACCAGCTCAGCTGTGGAGTGCAGTCTTTGACCTGCGGGATGTTGTCCAGTCAGCAGAAGATACAGCAAGACTCCCAAAGCATAGACGTCCGTTGCTGTTGTGATCGCGCCTCCGGCCACTTGCTCAGGTGCCGCGAACTGAGGGGTCATGGCTCCTCTACCCTCGATTGTGAGTAGCGTCGCGCCGGGATTTGCGTCTTCCGCGAGCAGCTTCGCAATGCCAAAGTCCAGAAGCTTTACCTGACCGTCGCCTCGGACAAGTACGTTGGAAGGCTTGATGTCGCGGTGAACGATCAGATTGGCGTGCGCATGAGCCACCGCGCTGACCACGTCGAGAAAGAGACGGATGCGCGCCTCTACGTCGAGCCTGCGTGCGTCACAATATTGATCAATACGGTGACCGTCGACGTACTCAAGAACCAGATAAGGTTCCCCTCCTTGGGTCACGCCGGCATCCATGAGTTCCGCGATATGAGGATGGGTGAGCTGGCCGAGAATCTTGCCCTCGCGTTTGAACCGCTCCGTGCTCACTCCGGAGGTCGTTGCAAATTGCAGAAATTTGAGTGCCACTTGGCGCTCGAATCGGCCATCGTTTCGCTCGGCTAACCACACACTACCCATCCCGCCAATGCCGATCTGCGAGATCAGGGAGTATGCCCCGATTTTCTGGTCTAGAAGGGGCACTCCACTCGCGACCCGGACGGGCATGCGCTCTAGAAAATGCTCGTCTGCCAGCGCTCGGTGTTCTTCAAGGAGTTGTTGCAGGACTTCTGCGAGTTCCGGTTTCTCTAAACGGAACGACTGCAACCAGTCCAGACGCTCCCCCTCGGGCAAGGCCAGCGCATGGTCTAGGTAAGGGCTTATCTCCTGCCACTGTCCAGGACTCAGTGTGGACATGATTTCTCAGATCTCCAAATTCGCCCGAACGCTATGGTGCAAATAGATGCGCGCTTTGTCCCATTGGCGCTGTACGGTCCGCTCTGAGACGCCTCTTAGGCTCGCGATTTCAGCAAAGGTCAGGCCGCAGAAGAATTTCAGGTCAACGAGTTCCGCCAAGGGTGGCTCGGTCTTGGCGAGCTCGTCCAGGGCTACGCTGATCCGCTCCAGATCGTGTTCGACAGCCGTATGCGCGATTTCGGTCTCCAGAGAGGTAATCTCGAATTGGCCACCGCGTTTCTGGGCGTGGCGACTCCGGGCGTGGTCGATGATCAGTCCGCGCATCACATGCGCGGCATACCCCATGAAACTGGCGCGGTCGGGGAAGGAGGTGCCCTCTTTCGCTGCCATCTCGATGTATGCCTGGTGCAGGAGCGTTGTAGCGCCAAGGCTTACTGGAATTCCCTGCCCCGCCAATTCACGCTTCGCCATCCGGTGCAACTCGGAGTAAAGGGCACTAAACAATGCATCAGCCGCCGATGCGTCGCCACGCTTGGCGGATTCGAAGAGTGAGGAAAGAGTCGACTGCATCTCCACGGCAATATCCCCGCTAGCACAATTGTTGCTGGTCCCCGTCTTGGCAAAGGTAGCCAATTCTAGTGGAAAATCCGGCCCTGACAAGCGGGTTTTCTCAAGCCCGATAGGCACCCAACTGAGTCTACTCCCGGCGGAGCGGCCGACATGGTTATTCAATCAAATGGAAATTGTTCGCGAGTATGGCCCGCTAGGGACGTGCAATCACCGGGTTTGATGAAATTTTTGGAAAGTGAGTAACCCATGCAGAATGGACAGCCGGACGGCGCATCCAAACACATCGAAAAAGTGTAATCGGCCGTGCCCTCTTTCCGTAAGCGCATATCTGCCGTTCACCGCTCCAATAAACCTTGCCGCCCCAGATGCGACAAATAGGACCGTGCCGCACCGGAAAATGAAAACGCGCGAAACGACTTCCAGTTTAGTAATCACTCCTCAATGCTTGGGGAAGATTTGGGAACCTGCTGGAGCGGCCTTTAAAGCGCAGCAGAATTGCAGATTATTGCTGACAGGCCCCATGTCGTATTGAATCGTGCAGCAATTCTCGAAAACTCGAACGGCTTCGTGAGGTAGTCGTCGGCTCCGCGGTCGAGTCCAATGATGCGGTCTTCCACTGCATCGCGCGCCGTCAGCATCAGAATGGGCACGCGTTGCTCTGATTCCCGCAATCGGCGGCAAACCTCAAAACCGTCCGGCGCCGGAATCATCACGTCAAGAATAACTAAGTCGCAATCGTTGATCGCCGCAAGATACAGCGCCTCTTCACCGGTTGGAACCACGTCGACCGCATACGCTGCTTCGCGCAAGCCCTTCGCGACGAAGCGAGCTATGCCCGGATCATCTTCAACCAGTAGCACCCTCATGGCAGCATCATAATGCCATTTGTGAGTTTAGGGACATCGCACAACGCCGTGTTTGTGGGTAAGAGCCCACTCGGATTGGGGAGTATTTTTCCGTTTTTATGCCGGTGACAAGGTTGCCGCAACCTACGATGTCGGCGTAATTGGTTCCTGCAAAACCTTCACCAGCCAGGGAATAATCACCATCTTAAAGATGCGCGGATCCGGCCATACCTTTTTCTGGCGTCCCAGGTGACCACCCTGCGGATTGATCCACGCCTCTTTCGGAACGTCTCCCTTGTTCATCAGCAAATAGATGTCGGCGATGGGCACCTGCGTGTCCAGCACACCAGCCAGGACCAGCATTGGCGACATCGGTTTCCCAAGCAACCCCTGCTTCACGAGCGACATCTCTGGAAATATCGCCGCCAACTGGTCGACAGTCTTTACGTTATCGAAAATGGCCATCAGCGCGGGAACCTGGTCGAACAGATATTCCCGATTCCCGAGCAGTGAATTTTCCAAAAACTCTTTCTGAAAAAATCCGTCGGTTGGCGGTGATTGCGCGCTGCATCCGCGCAGCCGCGCATGCTCCACGATGGCCATCTTGGTAGCCCAATAAGCGCCCCAACTAACGCCGTGAATGGCCAGCCGGTTCTTATCGACCTCAGGTCGGCTCTGCGCATAATCCAGCACCCGGGAAAGCATCCTGTCGGCGGTCAGGCTGGCCTTCACGGGTGCCTGCCCAGTGCCGGGACCATCGACGGCCAGATAACCAATACCAAATTGCAAAATCGCGCCGAAACTTTCGGCCAAGTCCTCTTTACGACTGTCCAAACCGTTAACGGCGATTACCAACGGCACCGGGTCTTTGGCGTTTTTTGGAAGCCGGAGGTAGCCCACAATCTCACTGCCCTCGAAGGGAATGTGCACAACTTCCAGCGGAGGATCGTAGTAGCGCGCATGCGTCAAAAATGCGTCGATAGCTTTTTCGTAAGAGCGCTGCTTTCCAGGCGACGACGGGATGGGCCAGCGTCCGAAGGAGTAGAGGTGCCAGGCGCGTACGAAATCCGCATCAGCCTTGGCGGGATCACTCTTTTCCAGCGCCTTGCCTTCCGCCATATAACGGTCCGCGACGAACATAAATCCCGCGGCCCATTCATCTTTGTCTGTGCTGTGAATCTTGGTGAACGCTTCGCTTACGTCCTTGGGATCCAGCCCGATCAAGGGATACACGCCGTTTTCCGCGCGGCTCACCGCTTCGACCTTTATTTCGTCAAGCGTGCGCTCGCGTCGCTCCTGTGCGCGGGCGGGACGAACCATTAGCGCCCCTAACACGAACAGTAGTGAGGTAGCTGCGCCGCAAACGACAAAGCAACGACTGCTTGACTTGAATTGCCACATTACGGATCCCCTGTGTTTTAATGTTTGGAAATTCCGGGCATCGCCACTCCTGACCGGAAAGTCTGACCGTAACTTCCCTTCAGGACTTCCACGATGCCCACAGAAATCAGCTCTGCACCATAACGCGCATCGCCGCCGCTAGAAAATAAACTTCAGGCCGAGCTGCATTGCCCGGTTGCCGCCGGAGCCAACCACTGGGTTGGAGGCCGCCACGTCTGCCGTGGCGCAGCTACAGCCGAACACGCCCGGCACAGATGGATCGTTATGGCCCCACCCGTTTTGTCCGCCGAACGGATTGGCGAAGTTTGGATGGTTGAAGAGATTGAAGAATTCCGCGCGAAATTGTATGTTAAGTCGCTCGCCGAGGCGGAAATTCTTCAGCGTTGAAAAATCCACGTTTCGGAAGCCAAAATCACGGAAGATATTGCGGCCCATGTTGCCAAAAGTTCCCAATGCGGGAGGCAGCATGATGGAGCCACCCTCGGCGTAGCAGCCAAACAGTCCCAAGGCAGCAGTGTTGCCGCCCGGTGTGCCGCCATCAAGCGCATTGGCTTTCGCCAGACAGGTCGAGTTGCTAGTGCCCGCGAAATAAGGTACACCGGTCGAGATGCCGGGCTGAAAGTCCGATGTCTTGCCAAAGAAATTCCACCGGTCAGTAAACTCGCCCGTTCCACTCACGTCAGTGCCCGCGTCAATCGGTCCCCAAGGTTGCGCGCCAAAAATGCTAACGATGGTGTTGAGCTGCCAGCCCTCCAGAAGCTGGCCGAAGCCCTTAATCCCCGGTACGGCATAGGTAAGAGAGAGCGTAAAGCGATTTCTTTGATCGAAATCGCTGCTGGCGTACTCCCGCGTGGGGGCCGCATTATTCTGCGGTAAGCCCAAGCCGGCACCGAAGTCCCAGTTGGCGCCAACATCGTCCATCGCGTGGGAAAACGTATAGCCCGCAAGGAAACTCAAACCGTGATAATCCCGCCCAGTGAGGGTGACCTGCAGTCCATCGTAATTCGACTTATAGATATTCCCCATCTGATAGATCTGGCCAAGATAGGGAAACTGGGCGTTAAAAGGTCGCGCTTGTTGTTCCGCACCCGGATCGGCGCCAGCACCACAAATTCCAGGATCATAGTTTGACGCGATGCAAGCGGCCCAGCCCGCGCCGATAGTCGGCTGGTTGATATCGTGAATACCCACGAGCTTAGATCCATGGTTGCCAACGTAGGTGGTTTCGAGCGTAATTTTCGGATTGAACGCGTGTTGCAATCCAATGTTCCAAGCCGTTACGTAAGGCGTTTTGATGTTTTGCGTGATCCCGAGAATTGTGCATTGGTTTCCCGCGTTGCAAGTAATCGCCCCACTCGGAAAAATCGTAGTGCCAGCGGGAGCATTCCAATCGAGTTGTGGTGGCGAAAAGTTCACCAGGCCGGTCGCGATGTTTCCATTTCCTGGCGTGACGCCGGCGGCTCCGGTAGGAATGGTCGCTAGACCTAAGACATTGTTCAGCGCCAGGAACGATTCCCAGTTGACCGTTTCATAAATGATGCCGATACCTCCGCGTAGCACGGTCTTGCCGTTGCCGAACATATCCCAGGCAAAGCCTGCGCGAGGCGCGAAGTTATACGGGTCTTTGTTGTAAGGTCCGCTGATGCCGTGGCCGACTTGCACCAGTCCGACGCTGGGATCGAAATTTGCCAACTGGTTGTTGGCGTCCTTGATTACGGTGTTCAGTTCATAGCGCAAGCCGAAGTTGAAGGTGAGGTGACTGGTGATACGCCAGTCGTCTTGCACAAAAAGAGCAAAACCTTCGTTATGAATGTTACGAGTTGGATCGCCAATCACCAGGCTGCCGTTCGCAGGCGCGCCCGCAAAGAAATCCTCCAGCGGAGAGGAACTAAGACCGTCATTGGTGAACGCCGTGCCGCCCAGAAACTTGAAGCGCCCACGGGCTCCGCCGTAAGCGGCACCCGAGAAGCTGTCGCGATGGATCTCCCCACCGAACTTAAAAGCATTTTTGCCGACGGTGTGCGAAATATGATCCACAAACTGATAACGCTGATCCGGACCCTGAACTTTTGGCCAGTTGAATCCGCCGATGCCGCCCAGTGGAAAACCAAAAAAACCAAGAACGTTAATACGTGGCAGCCCTCCGTACAGAGGATTGGTCACGCCAGTGTCAAGCCCGTAGCTTGAGGCGGGAACATCGTGATCGTTTGTAAATGTCGGCTGGTACAGGCGGTTGTAACCGAAGCGCGCCTCATTGACCCAGGTTGACCTTGGGGTCCACACCCAATTCAATCCGGCTACTTGCGCACGCGTATGAATTTGCGTCAGCCATATGGTCTGCAACTGCCCTGCGTCTTGCACCGTACCGTTGTTGTTGCCATAGAAATACATCCCGCTAATCGTGTTGTTGGCGTTGAGCTGGTAATCGGCCTTCCCCACCGCGTTTTGCGAGGTGACGCTGTTCGGCAAAGCATAATTTACGAACGTACTTCCCGCAGGATTCGTGCCGGGATTGAGCGGGATACCGCTACCGTTGCACGAAATCGGAGGACCAAGGGTACATCCTGCAATTTGCAGACTGGCTGCGCTCACGTCGTTGGGAATCTGCCCCGCCAAAAACGCAGCGTGCACGTCGGCTATGGCGTCAATCGCGCTATTCGCACAGTCTCCGCCGGCTGCCCCAGTGAAGGCGCAATTGACGCCGCCGTTCGCCGCCGTGGGAGTCGCGAGATCGACGGTTGCCGGAGTGGTAATTTGTTGCACGTTTCCGATGTTGTAATGCTGGCCTTCGTAAGCGCCGAAGAAAAATAACTTGTCTTTCTTGATCGGGCCGCCAGCCGAGGCGCCATATTGTTGTAGGTTCGTCGGAGCTTTCTCCGTGCCCACCGGATCGAAGTAATTGCGCGCATCAAAATCCGTCGTGCGGACAAATCCATACGCCGTGCCGTGTAGGGCATTGGTGCCGGACTTCAAGCCCACATTGACCACGGTTCCCGGCTTCCAGCCGTATTCCGCTGGCGGATTCTGCACTACGTTAAATTCCAGAATCGCGTCGATGGGTAGAATGGTCGCGGAATCGCCGGCGATGCCTGCGCCGTTGATGATGCTCTGTCCGGAAAAAGGCTCGCTATTAAATAGGCCGTCCACGAAGTACGCATTGTCTTCCGCGCGCAATCCGTTGCTGCTGGTGGTGGAAAAACCACCGCCAGGGTAACGCACTACTCCGGGGCGCAACTGCAATAGGTTTTCGTAATTCCGGCCGTTCAGCGGCAGGTCATTGATCGCTTTATTGCTAAGCGTGCCGCCGAGAGAGTACGAGGTACTGTCGATGAGAGGAACGGCTTCCGTGACGTTTACCACCAAGGTTGCGTCGCCTGTCTTTAATGTGGAGTCGACACGAAAATCCTTGCCAACTTCGATGAGCACGCTGTCCGCTTGAAAACCGTTGAAGCCTTTGGCTTCGATTAAAACTTTGTACGTGCTGGGTTGCAGGTCGGCAACCACGTAGTCTCCAGCCTCGTCAGTAACCGTTGTTCGCACGGCATTGCGCAAAGTATCAGTAACTGTTACCGTGGCGCCGGCGATGGCTGCACCGGACTGATCGTGAACGCTGCCCAGAATTCGTCCTGAGGTCGACTGGGCGCGCATTGGCGGCACCACGAGCAGACCTAGGAGAAATATAAGAAGACTAGCGAGAGCAATCGAACCACGTTTGCGACGTGCGAACCGCAACACAAGAGTCGACTTCATAACCCGACACCCCCTGATCGAGAACGAGCTAATCCCCACCCCGTAAACACTATGGTACGATGGTAGTACCACCATATTTACAGGCCTGTCAAGAAGTTTATCTGATTCATTTCATTCAAACTATGGTATGGTGTTTGGACCAATCGCCCGTTTTCATGCTTTGGTGACCCCGGTCACGCTGCTGGTCCCGTTAGATGTTGCTCGAGGAGTCGTCGACGGCAGTTTTGCGGCTCGGATCGTCAGACGACACACCCTTTTCGGAGGCACGGTTTTCCATGGCCATCGCGACGACAAATCCGACAACCGGCGAGATATTGAAAAGGTTTGACGCGCTTACGGACCTTCAGATCGACGCTAAAATAAGAACCGCTTCTGAAGCCTTTACCAGACACCGTCACAGCAGCTTCGCGGAGCGTTCCAGTAAGATGCGCCGCGCGGCAGAGATTCTCGAAGCCGAAAAAGAAACGCTCGCTCGCCTCATGACGCTGGAGATGGGAAAGACTTTCAAGTCCGCGGTCGATGAGGCGGTCAAGTGCGCCTGGGCTTGCCGCTACTACGCAGAACACGCTGAGCGCTTTCTTGCTGAAGAGGTGATCGAGACCACCGCAACCCGCAGCTCTGTGCGTTATCAGCCGATGGGAATAATTTTAGTAGTGATGCCATGGAACTATCCTTTCTGGCAGGTGTTTCGTTTCATCGCTCCCGGACTAATGGCCGGAAACGTCGGCTTGCTGAAACATGCCTCGAACGTTCCGCAAAGCGCGCTCATGATCGAAGAGATTCTGCGCCGCGCGGGATTCGACGAAGGCATATTTCAAACGCTTCTGATCGGCTCCGCGCAGGTTGATCGCGTTCTTGCGGACCCTCGCGTAGCTGCTGCCACGCTGACGGGAAGCGAAGAAGCTGGCGTCCAGGTGGGCATTTCTGCGGCGAAGCGAATAAAGAAGGTGGTTCTCGAACTCGGCGGCACCGACCCTTTCATCGTCATGCCCAGTGCGAACCTCGACGAAGCGGTAGCGACCGCGGTTAAGGCGCGGGTCTCGAATAACGGCCAGTCTTGCATCGCGGCAAAACGCTTTATTGTCGCCGACGCTATCGCCGACAAATTCGAGCACGCTTTCGTGAAGAAAATGGAATCGCTGAAGGTCGGCGATCCGATGGACCCGGCGACGGACGTCGGACCGCTCGCCACCTCCGATGCTTTAACCTCGCTCCACGCCGACGTGCAAAAATCCGTGGACGCTGGCGCGCGGATCCTCACGGGCGGCAAGCCCGGCGCTGGTCCGGGATTCTATTATTTGCCGACTATTTTAACTGACGTTCCGCTGAATTCTCCGGCCGGTTGCGAAGAATTGTTCGGCCCCGTCGCCTCCCTGTTTCGCGTGCCCGACGTCTCTGAAGCCATCCGCCTCGCCAATGACAGTCGTTTCGGCTTGGGCGCCAGCGCATGGACCAATGACCCGGTGGAGCGCGAACGCTTCATCAATGAACTGGAAGCTGGAATGGTGTTCATTAACCAGATGGTCGCGTCGGATCCTCGCGTTCCGTTTGGCGGCGTAAAGCGCTCGGGGCACGGGCGCGAATTGGCCATCAATGGCATACGGGAGTTCACGAACATCAAGACCGTGTGGATTAAGTAGCCAATCATCGGCGTGGAAGATTGCGAGAGTCGATGGCATATGGTACGGTGGTCATACCAAAAACCGTGAATCACCTTGACTTTGCCTCGTATCGTGGCCGTCATTCGCCAAAGGTGAGGCTGATTTCGCGGAAAATGGGTCCCTCAATTCCAAGCCTCGGGGAGAGCATGAGATGTATAAGGTCATTCAGAGTTCGCGGCTCTACGAACAAATCGTTCAGCAAATTGAAGAATCCATTGGCACCGGCAAGCTGAAGGTCGGCGAGCAACTCCCGGCAGAGCGAGACTTGGCACAGCGCTTTGGCGTAAGCCGCACGGCCGTCCGCGAAGCCGTGAAAGCCCTCAGCGAAAAGGGATTGGTTGAAGCGCTTCCCGGCCGCGGCACCTTCATCACGAACGGTACCTCGAACGGGATCCGGCAATCGCTGGACCGCCTGGTCAAAAACGGCCAGCCGGAAGGCTTTATGTACCTCGTGGAGGTGCGGGAGATTCTGGAGCCGGAAATTGCCGCGCTTGCTGCGACTCGTGCATCCGACGAGGACTTGGCGGCCATGCGCGAAGTGGTTGCGATTATGGATGCCGCGCGTTACGACCCCGACGCGTTCATCGAGGCGGATCTCGATTTCCACCTGGCGTTGGCCGAAGCGGCTGCGAATCCGCTCATCCTGTCGCTCATCGATTCCATTGTTGGGATTTTGCGCGAGCAGCGGATGGGTATCTTCCGCGTCGAAGGTGGGCCGGAGCGGGGACAGTATCATCACAAGCGCATTCTCGACGCAATCGAACATCGCGACCCGCAAGGTGCGCGCGATGCCATGCGCGCACATCTCGAACAAGTTCGCGAAGACTCGCGCGATTCTCCGCTTGGCACCAGACGTCCAGCTTAGGCAACAATCCAGGAGAGGCACGGATGGCGAATCTCGGATTTGTCGGACTCGGAGTAATGGGCAGCGAGATGGTTTTGCGTCTTCTCGCCAAAGGCCACACCGTCACAGGCCATAACCGCACGAAAGCAAAAGCCGTGCGTTTGATCGATGCTGGCATGCAGTGGGGCGATTCGCCTCGCGCCGTGGCCGCTGCAGCGGACCTCACACTTTCGATGGTCACCAATTCCGCCGCGTTGGCCGCGATCGTGGACGGCTCCGATGGCATTCTTGCGAGCCTCGCTCCAGGAAAAATCCTGGTCGATATGAGCACAGTGAGCCCCGCTTACTCCCGCGAAGTCGCCGCCAAGGTTCGGGCCAAGGGCGCGGACATGGTCGATAGCCCGGTTTCCGGCAGCGTCATCACGCTACAGGAAGGCAAATTGTCGGTGATGGTGGGTGGCCGCGCCGAGACCTTCGAGTGCGTCAAGCCAGTGCTGCTCGATATCGGCCCCAAGGTCACGCACGTCGGCGATAACGGCCTAGCGTTAGTCATCAAAATCGCCGCGAACCTCAGCCTTGCTGTTCAGATGTTGGCCTTCTCCGAAGGTGTCCTGCTCGCAGAAAAAAGCGGCATCAAGCGCGAAGTTGCCGTGGACGTGCTCATCAACAGCGCCATCGCTTCGCCCATGATTAAATACCGCGGCCCGTTCGTGCTGCAACTGCCCGCCGAAGCGTGGTTCAACGTCAACATGATGCAAAAAGATATGCTGCTGGCTCTCGAACTCGGCCGCCAACTCGACGTGCCCATGCCCACCACCGCCATCAGCAACGAATTTCTGACCGCAGCGCGCGCCATGGGGCTCGTCGAGCAGGATTTTGCGGTAGTTTTTGACGTACTCGCACATATGTCAGGAGTGAAGCGATGACCACGGCCACGGACCAAACCAAATCGACAAGCGTGCTGGCGACGGAGAAATACCTGGGCATGTATCGCCGCATGACCATGATCCGTTTTTTCGAAGAACAGGTGAACGAGCTCTACACCCGTGCACTAATGCCTGGATTGGCACACTTGTATATCGGCGAAGAAGCTGTGGCTGTGGGAATTTGCGAAGCTCTGCGCAACGACGATTACATCACCAGCACCCATCGTGGCCACGGCCACTGCTTGGCCAAAGGCGCCTCGCCGGATCGCATGTTCGCCGAACTGCTGGGCAAGGAAGCCGGATATTGCAAAGGCAAGGGCGGTTCGATGCACATCGCCGACCCCGACACCGGAAATTTGGGCGCTAACGCCATTGTGGCGGGCAGCGCGGGAATTGCGACCGGAGCGGCTTTCTCCGCCAAACATGCCGGCAAAGGGCAGGTAGCGGTCTGTTTTTTTGGCGAAGGCGCGCTCGGTCAAGGCGTAGTCTATGAAGTGATGAATCTCGCGGCGCTTTGGAAGCTCCCGGTAATTTACGTCTGCGAAAATAATCTGTATACCGAGTACACGCATTTTTCTGAAACGCTGGCTGGCGATTTATTAACGCGCGGCGCCGCCTTCGGCGTCCCTTCCGAATCCGTGGACGGACAAGACGTGCGCGCCGTGCACACCGTGGCAACAAAAATGATTGCCCGCGCGCGCGCCGGCCAAGGTCCTTCGTTCCTGGTCTGCAACACCTACCGCTACACCGGGCATCACGTCGGCGACATCAATCGCGAATACTACCGTTCCAAGCAGGAAGAACAGCAGTGGAAGACCGACCGCGATCCGCTGAAGATCCTCGCCGACTGGCTGTTCAGCTATGGCCTCGCGGATGCCCAGGCGCTCGACGCTATCCGCAAAGAGGTGGGTGAGCAGATGGCCACCGCCGTCAATTTCGCCATCGCGGCGCCGTATCCTGCCGTCGATAAAGTGGCCCAGGACGTGTATGCCTGAAACTGCGCAGCGCGAATTAACGTTTGCACAGGCCGTGAACGAAGCCCTGGCGGAAGAAATGCGCCGCGATGCGCGGGTCTGCATTCTAGGGGAGGACGTCGCCGAGGCGGGCACACCATTCAAAGTCTTATCGGGTTTGGTTCAGGAATTCGGTGTCTCACGCGTGATCGACACACCCATTTCGGAGGCCGGTTTCACCGGCGTTGGCGTCGGCGCGGCGATGACCGGAATGCGTCCGGTAATCGACATCATGTTCGGAGATTTCCTCACCCTCACCATGGACCAGATGGTTAATCAGGCCGCGAAGGTTCACTATATGTCCGGCGGCAAATGGAAAGTACCGATGGTGCTGCGCACCACTCTGGGGGCCTCGCGCCGTTCCGCCGCGCAACATTCACAATCGCTGCATGCGTGGTTCAGCCACGTTCCGGGATTGAAAGTCGTCATGCCCTCCACACCATACGACGCCAAAGGCCTACTGAAGAGCGCGATTCGCGATGAAAATCCCGTCGTATTTTTTGAAGATAAAATGATGTACAAGCTGAAAGGCCCTGTTCCAGCCGAGGACTACACCATTCCCTTCGGCGTTGCCGACATAAAACGCGAAGGCGACGACATCACCTTGGTGGCCACCAGCAGTATGGTACAGGTGGCGCTCGAAGCCGCGGTCTTGCTCGAATCCATCGGCATCAGTGCGGAAGTAATCGATCCGCGTACCATGTGGCCGCTCGATGAAAAAACGCTGATCGCGTCCGTACAAAAAACTTCTCGCGCCATCGTCATTGATGAAGGTTACGAGCGCTATGGGATTACCGCGGAGATTTCCTCGGTCATCGCCGAGGGCGCATTCTTCGACCTCGAAGCCCCGGTGAAGCGCATGGGCGCCATGCATGTACCCATTCCCTTCTCGCCTCCTCTTGAAGACGCAACCGTTCCCACGGGCCAGACGCTTTTCGCAGCCGCAAAAAAGCTCTGCGGAAAAAATTAGGCGGTACCGAATGCGAACGAACGACAAAGAAGGAGACTCGGCGTGGCACTAAAAACGTACGGACCCATGGCGGTGGATTGGGAGAATCGCATCGACTTTGACCGTCTGCGCCGCGAACGGCTCGCAAGAGCCAAAGCCCTACTCGCCAAATCCGAAATGGGCGCGCTGCTCTGCTTTGACATGAATAACGTGCGCTACATCACTTCCACGCACATCGGCTCATGGGCCCAGGACAAGATCAGCCGCTTCACCCTGCTCCCGCAAAACGACGAACCCATTCTGTGGGACTTCGGTTCCGCAGCCCGCCACCATCAAGAAAATTGCCCATGGCTCGGCGACCGCTCCCGTTCCGGCATCCCCTTGTTGCGGGGCGCCATGTCCCCGGAAATGGGCCGCGCCGAAATCGTAGCAAAAAAAATCAAAGTCGAACTTGAGATGCGCGGTTTGCAGAAGCAGCCGCTGGGCATCGATGTCATCGAGCCGCCCATTCTTTTCGCCCTGCAGCGCGAAGGTATCACCGTGGTCGACGGCCAACAGTTAATGTCCGACGCCCGCGTGATCAAAACGCAGGACGAAATTTCCCTGCTCAATCACTCCGCCATGATGGTGGACGCCGCGTACGACGAACTCTACCGCGCCATGAAGCCTGGCATGAGCGAAAGTCAGGCCGTCGGCCTCGCCAGTAAAGTTCTTTACGACATGGGCTCCGAGTACGTCGAAGCCGTAAACGCCATCTCCGGCGAGCGTTGCAACCCCCACCCGCACGTTTGCTCCGATCGCGTGCTGCGTCCCGGCGATCCGGTCTACTACGACATATTGCATTCCTACATGGGCTATCGCACCTGCTACTACCGCTGTTTCACCATCGGCTACGCCTCCCATCACATGATCGACGCCTACAAGCGCTGCCGCGACTACCTGGATGCTGCGATCTCTCTCGTCCGCCCCGGCCGCACCACCGCCGAAATCGCCTCCGTCTGGCCTAAGGCCGAAGAATTTGGTTTTCCCGACGAAGAAGCGGCGTTCGCGCTGCAATTCGGTCACGGTATTGGCTTGGCCATCTGGGAAAAACCGGTGATCAGCCGCATGGTTTCGCTCGAGCATTCTCACGAAATCAAACCCGGCATGGTTTTCGCTCTCGAAACTTTCTGGCCATCGAAAGATGGCTGGAGTGCCGCGCGCATTGAAGAAGAAATTGTCGTCACCGAAACGGGCCACGAAGTCATCACCCGCTTCCCGGCCGACAAACTCATGGTCGCAGGTGCGCACTATTTCACCGTCGACGGTCCGCTACCCACCGCGCGCGAAAACGAGCAGGAGCCCAGCCAGCGCGTGCGCGACATGGTGGCTGCCAGCGCCAACAAAGAAAAAGTAGGAGCGACAGATTAAGGCCAGATTCTCGGCCCTGCGAAATTTATATGGCCATCAGCGTCGTAATGCCCGCTCTCGAAATGGCTCAGGAAACTGGCAAGCTCCTCGTGTGGCGAAAAAAAGAAGGTGAGCCCACCGTCAAAGGTGAACCACTACTCGAAATCGAAACTGATAAAGCTGTCGTCGAAGTCGAAGCTGCCGCGGACGGAATTCTCGCCGGCGTAATGTCTCGTGAAGGAGACGTGGTGCCCGTGGGCTCCATAATCGCGTGGATTCTTCAGCCCGGCGAGTCGTTGCCAACTGAAGCAGCGGGTACTGGCAACGCCGCGCCCACCGCTCGCGCGGTTTCCGCGGCTGCAAGCGTCGCGTCCGCCGCTGCCGCACCATCAGGCTCTTCGTCCACCGCGGCCAACGCCGCAGCAACCGCGAAACTCTCTCCCAAAGCGCGACGCCTCGCAAAAGAGCACGGCGTCGACGTCTCCAAAGTAGCGCCCACCGGACCGGACGGCTCGATCACCACCGAAGACATTCTCGCGTTCGTAGCCGCCGGTACCTCTGCCGCCGCGACGGAGGCAGTGCCCAAAACCGCAAGCGCGGAGCCTCTATCACGAATTGCTCGCATCATGGCCGAGCGCACCACACAGAGCTGGACCACTGTCCCGCACTTTTTCGTCACCCGAGAGTTCGACGCCACCGCCATCGTGGCGTTGCAGAAAAATTCCGCCGCCGAAAGCGACAAGGTCGGCGCCGTCCGCCCATCGATCAACGACGTGCTGGTTGCGCTCGTCGCGCGCGCTCTCGCAAAACACCCCCGTCTGAACGCTACCTGGGCCGGCGATAACATTCGCACTAATCCGGAAATCAACATCAGCGTCGCGATGGCGGTGCAAGATGGCGTTGTGGGTGCAGTCATACGTAACGCCAACACGATGCCGCTGGGCGAAATCGCAGCGCAGCGCCGCCAACTCTCCGAGCGTTCCCGCGCCGAAAAGTTGCGCCCTGCCGACATTACCGGCGGCACATTCACGATCAGCAATCTCGGGATGTTCGATGTCGACTCTTTCACCGCCATCATCACGCCGCCGCAGGCCGCCATTCTCGCGGTCGGAAAAATCGTCGATCGCGTAGTCGCCGTTGACGGTCAGGCAGTGATCCGGCCCATGCTGAATGTGACGCTTTCCGCTGATCATCGCGTGATAGACGGTGCCCGCGCCGCCGAGTTCCTCAACACCCTTGCCGGCGCAATCCTCAAGCCCAACGGCTGGCTTGCGTGAAACACCCGAAAGCGGCCGGCAAAATCGCTCGCGCAATCATCACCATGTCAAGCGTAACCTCCCCGTCATGACGACCGCCACCGTGCCACGAAAAGCTCCGTTCTATTCAAGTATGTCTTTTCAAGTGCTCTTTGCCATCGCGGCCGCCATCCTTCTCGGGTATTTCCGCCCCGCCACCGCCATAGCCATGAAGCCTCTCGGCGACGGTTTCATCCGCCTAATCACCATGATCATCACGGTGATTATTTTCTGCACCGTGGTCACCGGCATCGCCGGAATGGAAGATCTGAAAAAAGTTGGCCGCGTCGGCGGAAAAGCGCTCTTGTATTTCGAAGCAGTGTCCACGTTTGCGCTGCTCGTCGGGTTAGTGGTCGGCAACCTGGTACGCCCCGGCGAAGGCTGGAACGTCAACCCCGCCACGCTCGACGCCAAAGCTATTGCGGACTACGCGGGTCAGGCTAAAGCACAAAGTATCGCGGACTTCCTGCTGCACATCGTCCCAACCACGGTTGTGGACGCTTTCGCCAAGGGCGACATTCTTCAGGTCCTGCTGGTCTCCATCCTTTTTGGTTTCGCGTTATCCGCCGCCGGAGCAAAATGCAAACCACTCATCGACCTAATTGAAGTTCTGAAGAACGCCGTCTTCGGCATTGTAAAAATAATCATGAAGTTTGCCGCGGTAGGCGCTTTCGGCGCCATGGCTTTCACCGTGGGCAAGTACGGCATCAGCGCCCTCGGTCCGCTGGTCAAATTAATCGGCCTTTTCTATCTCACTTGCGTCCTTTTCGTACTCATCGTTTTCGGATTCGTCTGCTGGCTCGCGGGCTTCAGCGTTTTGCAATATCTCCGCTACATCAAAGACGAAATCCTGCTGGTTATCGCGGTGACTTCTTCAGAAGCCGCGCTGCCCACGCTCATGGAAAAAATGGAAAAGCTGGGCTGCTCGAAAGCACTGGTCGGCCTTGTCGTTCCCACCGGCTACACCTTCAACACCGACGGCACCAGCCTGTATATGACACTGGCGGCGCTGTTCGTAGCCCAAGCCACCAATACTCACCTCACCTTCTTGCAGCAATTGACTATCTTCGCTGTCGCTACCCTCACTTCCAAAGGCGCCAGTGGCGTGCAGGGCGCGTCTTTCATCGCACTGGTTGGCACGTTGACTGTCGTCCCAGCCATCCCCGTCGCCGGCATGGCGCTGCTGCTCGGGATCGACCGTTTCATGAGCACCGCCCGCGCTCTCGTCAACATGATCGGCAGTGGCGTGGCCGCGCTCGTCGTAGCGCGCTGGGAAAAAGAGCTGGACAGCGCAACCTTGCGAAACAATTTAGCTTCATAATTTGAACCTGCCGGATCAGTTGGAGGATGACATGCCGCGACTCAGACCCATCGAGGATTCCGAATGCACGGAAACACAGCGCCTGCTAATCCAAACTGCGCAAGCCAACGGCGCCCCGGATCCATTGTGCGCCAGGATTTACGCGCGCACCGAGGCTGGCCGGAACTGGCTGCGCACCTGGAATGAATTGCTAAACGGCGGGATTCTCCCGATACCGTTGAAGGAATCCGTGCGTGTTCTGATCTCCACGAAACACTTCTGCGGCTATTGCTCCACCGTGCGTTCCAACATCGCCAAAGCTCGCGGCCTCACCGAAGAAAAAATTCTCGCCACCATGGATTTTGAAAATAGCGCCATGTTCGACGAACGCGAGAAAGCTGCTTTGCGCTTCGCTACCAAATTCAAACAAGGCGACGATGCCATTGATTCCGACGCCGTGTACGAAGATTTGAAGAAGCATTTCAGCGAAGAGGAAATCATCGAATTGGCGCTGTTGTGCGCGGAAACCGACGGCGTCGGAAAATTTGCTCGCTCACTGCAGATGCGTACCTGGGAAGAAGCGTGCGACCTGCAGCCCTTGCTCCGGGCCAGCGCCGGCAGACTCGTGGCGAAGTAAAAATTTGCCCGGATCTTCCTTGTAATACCCTCGTTTATCGTTTAGTCCGCTCGCACTTCACACTCCCGGTAAACGCGCACGGACCACGTATACTGGCGACTCACGTGCCTCGGGGGAATCGTTCATGAAGAAATTGCGAGTCGTGGTGTCTCTGCCGAATGACAACGCCTATCAGCACGAACAAGGCATTGTGGCAAAGTCCACGGGAGAGAGACTCGGCTTCGATCTGCAGATCATGAACGCCAAGGACGATTCCATAACCCAGAGCCAGCAGCTGCTGGAAATCATCCAATCGCGTTCTGCAACGCCGCCTGATGCATTACTAGTCGAACCTGTTACGGCCACGGGACTTCCCCGCGTCGCAGAGGCTGCGGTCGCACGGGGCATCGGGTGGGTCATCAGCAACAGCGATGTCGACTACGTAAAGCAACTCCGCAAAAGCCCCCAAGTGCCCGTGTTTACCGTGACCCAGGGCCAATATGAAATTGGCCGGCTGCAAGGCCGGCAGCTGGCCGCGCTTCGGCCTCAAGGAGGATCGATCTTATACATTGAGGGTCCCAGTATGAGTTCCGTGGCGGTTCAACGGCGCGAAGGTATGGCAAGTGCCAAGCCGAAGAACGTGCAGGTCACCACGCTTCGCAGCAAGTGGAGTGAAATAAGCGCGTATCAAAGTGCTGTCGCTTGGCTCAAGCTGGCGACCTCTCGCGCCGAAAGATTTGATTTGGTCGCCGGCCAGACTCACGAGCTTGCGCTAGGGGCCAGAAAGGCGCTGCAAGGTATCGACGATCAAGAGCAGAGGCAAAAGTGGCTCGCCATGCCTTTCATCGGCATCGGTATTTCCAGTCAGGTGAAGCCTCTCGTCGACAGCCGCGTCCTGACCGCCGCGGTGATCACCTCCGTCACCATGGAACTAGCATTGAAAATATTGCTTCGCGCGCTTGAGACAAAAACTCAGCCTCCCGAATGCAGCATCGTCGACGCCTCATCCCTCCCTGATCTGGAAAAGCTGGCTATCACGAAATAGTGCGCCACGCAGGTTGAAAACCGCATAGAGAAAAGGCAGCTGCTGTGGGACTTGGCGACTTCTGGCTGCGGCCCGCCAACTAAAGCGTCACCAACAAGTATTCGGAGCAGTTGAAGCAGGATGTGGCATGGCGAAAGCAGAGGCTAAGCGTATCGGCTTGCGCGCTTCTTTGGATGCAAAACCTCTAGCTGAGCAACTTGGGCAACCAAAGGCGAAGAAAGCGCAAAGTAAAAAACCAGCCTAACGTATTGATGGATTAAAGATTAAGTTGGCTCCCCGGGCTAGATTCGAACTAGCAACCCTTCGGTTAACAGCCGAATGCTCTACCATTGAGCTACCGGGGAATCGCAGACAGAGGTGATCCTCTGATGTGGTCTGAACAGTCTAGCGAACGGTGCAAGACAGTGTCAACGCGGCGAACTTTCCCACCAAGCGATTCCGTCGTTGATCCGATGCATGGCTCGTCTCTCCCGCTCGCAACGTCCCGCGGGCCTCGGCGGGATTTCTGTTATTCTGGATTGCTGTGAAGTTTACAAAAATCCGTTCTGCCGCGGCAGCAGGCCAACCCTGAAAGGAATTTCGATCGTGATTTCACCTTCTGTGGCAACCAAGACCGGCGTCACTGCAAAGCGCGCCTTTAACTTCAACGCCGGACCCGGCGCTCTGCCCCTCCCCGTGCTAGAGCGCATCCGCGAAGAACTGCTCGATTGGCGCGGCAGCGGCATGTCCGTGATGGAAATGAGTCACCGCTCCAAGGAATTCGAAGGCATCATCGCAGACGCCGAACAGCGTTTGCGCGGCCTCCTCGGCATTTCCGAAGACTACGCCGTCCTCTTCCTGCAAGGCGGGGGCAGCATGCAATTCACCATGGCGCCGATGAATTTGTGCCTACCGGGCAAACCGGTGGACGTCCTTCACACCGGCATGTGGACCGCTAAAGTCATCGCCGAACTAAAGAAAGGCATCCCCCACCACATCGCGGCGTCCACCGAACCGGAAAAATTCACTCGCGTCCCGCGCACCGACGAAATAAAGTTTTCGCCCGAAGCCTCGTACGTGCACATCTGCAGCAACAACACCATCGAAGGAACGCAGTGGCACGATATGCCGCATGCCGGTAGCGCGCCGCTTGTTGCCGATATGTCTTCCGACATCGCTTCCCGCGCCATCGACGTAAACAAATTTGGCGTCATCTATGCCGGCGCACAAAAAAATCTCGGCCCTTCTGGAACCACCATCGTAATCATTCGCAAACACCTCGCCGAGCGCGCCGACAAGAACCTGCCAACGCTCCTGCAATACCGCACCCACATCAAGGAAAAATCCCTCTACCACACCCCTCCTACCTTCGCGATTTACATCGTCGGACTGGTCCTCGAGTGGCTCGAATCCTCCGGCGGCATCGCCGCAATGGAACAACGCAACAACACCAAAGCCAAGCTTCTGTACGACCTGCTCGACGAAGGGAAATTTTATTCCGGCCCGGTCGAAAAATCTTCGCGCTCCAAAATGAACGTGGTTTTTCGCGTCGCGGGCGGCGATGAAGCCATCGAAAAGGAATTCGCCAAGCAAGCCGAAGCCGCCGGACTCGTCGGCACGCCAGGCCATCGTTCCGTCGGCGGCATGCGCGTCTCCCTCTACAACGCTGTAACCCTTGAAGCCGTCGAGGCGCTAACCAGCTTCATGCGCGAATTTCAGCGCACCCGCGGCTAGCCATAACGCGCACAAAAAAATAACGGACAAGCAGTTGTGCTTGCCCGTTATTTTTTCCCTCAACGACTCGCCGTCGTCGCGGTCCATGGGGGGGCGCCCCGACCGGGTCGAGGCGCCGCAGCTTGCCCAGGCGTATGAAGTGGCATCGCCTCGAGGGTTCATGGCAGGTCAAACAGCAGCACCTCCGCATCCTTCACGCCCGCCAGTTCCAGCGACTTTTCCGACGAAACCGCCGCGCCGTCTCCCTCTTCGAGCTTCTTACCGTTCAACGTAACGCTGCCCCGCGCCACCTGAATGTACGCGTGACGTTCCGGCTGCAATTCGTGCCGCACCACGTCACCCGGGCTCAGCAGCGTCGCATACAACTCATTGTCTTGCCGGATTTTCACCGACCCATCCCGCCCGTCTGGCGAAGCCACCAGCCGCAGCTTCCCTCGCTTCTCCTCCTCGGAGAAAGTTTTCTGGTCGTACGCCGGCTGCAATCCTTTAGCCTGCGGAAACATCCAGATCTGCAACAAGCGCAGCGGTTCCGTCTTCGACGGATTGAACTCGCTGTGCGTCACGCCCTTTCCCGCGCTCATGTACTGCACGTCTCCCGGACGAATCACCGAGCCGTTCCCCATGCTGTCGCGATGTTCCAGCCCGCCTTCCAGCACATACGTCACGATCTCCATGTCGCGATGCGGATGTTCCGGAAAGCCCGCCCCCGGCGCCACCCGATCGTCATTCAGCACCCGCAGGGTGCGGAATTGCACGTGCTGCGGATCAAAGTAATCCGCGAACGAAAATGTAAAGTGCGTGTCCAGCCAGCCGTGGTTAAAGTGTCCGCGGTCGGCGCTCTTGCGAATGGTAATCATCCATAGCCTCCAAACTTCTCGACCATAATACATGTTATAACGACTATTGTCAAGAGGTCTATTTCTCCTCCAGGCTTTATACCCACACCGGGCCTCACAGGCTGCGGAACCCTCTTGACCGGCTTTACAGGCCGAGGAAAAACTCTCTGTTTTGTGGGTCGGAGCTTTAAAGCTCCAACATTAAGTGCTTGGCTACCAATGCGCTTTAGCGCCTGAGGAACTGCCTTTGCCCTTTGCCCCTGTCTCTTTAGCCCCAGCCCCATACGGCCCGCTCGGCGCGGCTTCGTCCCCCGTCACTCCGCTTTGCACGCAAATCCTGTCCCTGCGGACATTTCCGGCCACCGCGCCTTTGGTGTAGAGTAGGAAAGATTTTCAATATTGCTTGTTTCCTTTCGAGGTTCGACCATGGATTCCGCTTCGCCGTCCGCCACCCAGCTCAAAAAATCAGACGACCCGGTGGCCGCGCGCCAAAGCCTCACCGTCACCGACAACCGCACCGGCAAAAGTTACGAACTTCCCATCACCAACGGCGCCATTCGCGCCAGCGACCTTCGCCAGATCAAACTCGATCCGGCTGATTTCGGCATGATGAGCTACGACCCCTCGTTCAACAACACCGCTTCGTGCATCAGCCGTGTCACCTACATCGACGGCGACGCCGGCATTTTGCGCTATCGCGGTTACCCCATCGAAGAACTCGCGGAAAAAAGCACCTATCTCGAAACCGCCTACCTCCTCTTGCACGGTGAGCTGCCCACCGCCACGCAATTAAAAGATTGGACCAACCACATCTCGCACCACACCTTCATCCACGAAAGCATCAAAAAGTTCCTCGACGGCTTCCACTACGACGCTCACCCAATGGGCATGATGATTTCCGCGGTTGCGGCGCTTTCCACCTTCTACCACGACGCCAAAGACATTTTCAGCGCCGAATCACGCCAGCTGCAGACCTACCGCATGATCGGCAAGATGCCCACCATCGCCGCTTTTTCCTATCGCCACTCTCTCGGCATGCCGTTCGTTTATCCCGACAGCGAGCTGGGCTATCCTGGAAATTTGCTGAACATGCTCTTCGGAACCACCGGCGTGCGTTACCGCCCCAATCCCACCCTCGAGCATGCCCTGGACGTACTGTTCATCCTGCACGCCGATCACGAACAAAACTGTTCCGCCAACACCATTCGTGGCGTTGGCAGCTCCCACGTCGACCCTTACTCCGCCACCGCCGCCGCCATCGCCGCGCTCTACGGTCCGCTGCACGGCGGAGCCAACGAAGAAGCGCTGCACATGCTGCACGAGATCGGTTCCGTGCAAAAAGTCCCAGACTTCATCCGCCGCGTCAAAGCCGGCGAAACCAAGCTCATGGGCTTCGGCCATCGCGTCTACAAAAATTACGACCCCCGCGCGCGCATCATCAAGCGCGTGGCCTACGAAGTCTTTGATTTAATGGGGAAAAACCCGCTGCTCGAAATCGCTCTCGAGTGCGAGCGCATCGCTCTCGAAGACGATTATTTCGTGAAGCGCAAGCTCTATCCCAACGTCGACTTCTATACCGGCCTGATCTACCAGTCCATGGGCTTCCCCATGTCCATGTTCCCGGTGCTATTCGCTATCCCGCGCACTTCCGGCTGGCTCGCCCAGTGGCAAGAGATGCTGCTGGACCCGGAACAAAAAATCGCCCGCCCGCGCCAAATTTATCTCGGCTACGACACGCGCCACTACCAGACCATCGACCAGCGCAAAGATGCCCCGGGCGCTTGATTCACAGCGCATAAAGTTTCGGCTTTTGTGGCCCAGCCAATCCTGCTGTGCGCTGTGCCAAGCCGCGGTGCCAAGCAGCTAAGCCAAACCACAGTGAGAAACATTCATGTCTGACGCCGTCGTCGACAATCTAATTCTCGACCTCCTCGAATGGCTCTCCGCACGCGACCGAAGCTACGAAGAAGTCATCGAGGTTTGGCGCACCTCCTGTCCCAAATTCCCCGTTTGGGAAGACGTCACCGATCGTGAACTTGTACTGAAAGAGGAAGTGCACGGCCGTTGTGTAGTCAAGATCAGTGCGTCCGGGCAAGCGCTTCTCGCACAACGCAAGTAAGAAGCTCAAACCACAAATCAACTCGGAAGCCATCACAGTTCGAACCGCAATTAGGTAAAGCCCACTGTCGGCCCTCCCAATGCGCACCGGCTCTTCGCGCATCGCATCACGAACGCTGTTTTTTATTCGCCAGTATCTTCTTGGAAGCCTCGCAACCCGGAGCCTCTCGACGCGATTACCTCCCCGTGTATAGTGGAAAGAGCGAGAGGCTGTATGGCCCAGGTTTCAAATACCTCCACCACTACCGGAGCACGTCGGCGCAGCCAGCGCGTGCTGATGCAGGTAGCCGTCCGTATCCGCGGAGCCGATGCGCAGGGACAAACCTTTGAAGAAGAAGCAGAAACCCTGGCCATTAACGCCCATGGCGCCCTCGTTCTACTGTCCGCCCGCGTCACCAGCGGCGGCAAGCTCCACATGCACCATCAGCGCACCAAGGAAGAAGAAGAGTGTCACGTAGTGTTCCTCGGCCCCGTGCGCAACGGCAAAGCCGAAGTAGGTCTCGAATTCTCCACTTCCCGCCCCACCTTCTGGCGCGTAGCCTTCCCTCCCGAAGACTGGTCCCCCAAACACCCCGAAGCCCGCAACGCCACCAACACCCGCCCCAACGAAAAATAATCTGCCAATGTAGTGGCGGGTCTTCAGACCCGTTCCTTTGACTTTGTCTTCTGTATTGTCCGCGCAGCGAGTCCCAGTAGCAGCCCTTGTAGCGACGCCCTTCAGGGCGTCATCTTCCCGCCATGGCCCTTCAAATCCCCGCCGGATTAATCGCTAACAACCTCGGCTCCGTCATCTCCTCGATCGCATACCGCAACCCTTCCCGCCCAATCCCCGAATCTTTCACCCCGCCATAAGGCATATGATCGATCCGAAATGTAGGCACTTCCCCAACCATCACCCCGCCTACTTCCAGAACCTCAAACGCCCTGCTAATCCGCACAAAATCCCGCGTAAAAATTCCCGCCTGCAAACCAAAATCCGATCGATTCACTTCCCCGAGCACGGCCTCAAAGTTCGAAAACTTCTCCACCGTAACCACCGGCCCAAATATCTCCTTGCAGTTCACACGCATCGCCGGGCGCGTCCCGGTCAACACCGCCGGCGTCACCGTCGCCCCGTCCCGCGTCCCTCCACACCACAGTTTCGCCCCACCCGCCACCGCCTCGTCGATCCACGCCACATTCCGCCGCGCCGCCTCTTCATTGATCAGCGGACCAACATCCGTCTTTTCGTCCAGCACCTCTCCAACGTACAATTTCTGCACCCGCGCCACAAACGCCGCCAAAAATTTCTCGTACGCGGACTCTTCCACAAACACGCGCTGCACCGAAATGCACGTCTGCCCCGCATATGTAAACCCGCCCACCGCGCACCGTTCCACGGCATAATCCATGTTCGCGTCCGCGCACACAATCACCCCGGCATTCCCGCCCAGTTCCAGCACCACGCGCTTTTTCCCCGCCTGCGCCTTCAGCTGCCATCCCACCGCGGTGCTTCCCGTAAAGCTCAGCAGTTTGATCCGGTCGTCCGAAACCAACTTCGCGGCATCCTCATTGGATAGCGGCAGCACGTTCAGCGCTCCCGCGGGCCAGCCGGCTTCTTCAATAATCTGCGCCAGCCGCAGCGCGGTAAGCGGCGTCTGCGGCGCCGGCTTAAGAACGATGGTGCAACCCGCCGCCATCGCCGGCGCCAATTTGTGCGCCACCAAATTGATCGGAAAATTAAACGGCGTAATCGCCGCGATCGGTCCCATCGCAAATCGCCGTACGATTCCCCAGCGCCCGGCCGTCGATGCCTGCCAGTCCAGCGGCAAATACTCTCCGCCCACCCGCACCGCCTCTTCCGCGGCCACTGCAAACGTGAACGTCGCGCGCTCCACTTCCACCCGCGCCGCCTTCAGAGGCTTGCCCGCCTCCAGCGCCAAGGTCCGCGCCAACTCCTCGCGATGCGTCTCAATGCCCTGCGCCACCCCGCGCAAAATCCGTTGCCGTTCGAATCCCCCCATCTTCCGCGTAATCTCAAACGCCCGCGTGGCCGCAGCAATCGCCGCCTCGAGGTGCGCCGCGCCAGCTCGATAGGTCACACCGGCAAGCTCACCCGTCCCCGGCGAACAAATCTCCACCCGCTCGCCATCCGTCAGCCAGCTCCCATCCACATAAAACCCAAACGTCTTCACGTCAGTAGCCGTAGGCATGCTCAGTTCCCCATCCGTATTCTAAACCTTCACCCACCTTCGACTTTCCGCCCTCACCTCTTCTTCCCGCATTGGTCTCTCTTCTCTGTGCCCTCTGTGTCCCTGCGTCCTCTGCGCTATTCTTTGCTTTTTTCGCAGTATAGAATCCCTGCCAAGAACGTCGCAGAAATACCTTGACAAGCACCGTACTACTTGATATTCTTCCCTTGGTGTAGAAGTGTCTCTCGTTCCCGCATATTTTCAATAAGAATCCATCGTAAAGCTCTTGTCTTCAGCGGCTTGTCCCTGGCTCACAAATTTCATCGCCCGTCCCGGCGTCCGACGGTACTCGTAGTACCCAAATTTTCCGTTCGCCTCGATCTCCGCGGAATCGCCGCCTGGGATAGCCAAAGACTAACGTATACGCTGCGGTAAACCAAGCAGAATGAACACTTGTGAAACCGTATCAAAACAAAGGACTTTAAATCGTTTAGAATGCACACTTACAAAAACAAACCCAGTGGGCACCCGGAAAGGTGGCCGGAAAACAGCTCCGTTCCTCAGGCCAGGAGTGTGCCTCTATGCGTGTGAAAGTTCCGCGTGCTTGCGATCCGCCACCGACGCAATCGCCTCCTCCAGCACACCCAACCCTTCGTCGAACTGCTCATCGGTGATCGCGAACGGCACCAATATCCGCATCACGTTGTTATAGCTCCCGGCCGTGATGGTGATCAAGCCATGCTCGTAGCAGTAGTGCGCCACCTCCTTCGTCTCCGTGTCAGCAGGCTCGCGCGTCTCCGCGTTGCGGACCAACTCGACGGCGCACATTCCGCCCAGTCCGCGGACGTCGCCAACCAGTGGCCATTTTTTCTGCCAGCCCCGCGCGCGCTTCTCAAAGTGTTTGCCCATCGCGGTAGCTCGCTCCAGCAATCCGCCGTGCTCGATCATCTCGATGGACGCCAGCGCCGCCGCGCACGATAGCGGATTACCCGCAAACGTGCTGCCCAGTCCGCCCACGCCTGGCGCATCCATGATCTCGGCCCGTCCGGTTACCGCCGCGATCGGCAACCCGCCGCCCAGCGATTTCGCTGTCAGGATCAAGTCCGGTTCGACGCCGTAATGTTCGATCGCGAAAAACTTCCCCGTCCGCCCCAGTCCGGACTGCACTTCATCCGCAATCAACACGATTCCGTACTTCCGGCAAATATCCTGCACGATGCCAAAAAATTCCTTTGGCGGCGCCATAAATCCGCCTTCGCCCAGCACCGGCTCCACGATCACCGCCGCCACGGCCTCTGGCGACACCACGCGTTTGAACGTATCTTCCAAATGGTGCGCGCACGTCACGCCGCAGGAGGGATACGTAAGCCCATAGGAGCAGCGATAACAATAGGCATAAGGAATGCGATAAATATCGGAAGCAAACGGCGCGAAACCAGTTTTGTAAGGATTCGTCTTGCTCGTCAGCGACATCGCCAGGAACGAGCGCCCGTGGAACGCATCCTCAAAACAGATAACCGCCGGCCGCTTGGTATACGCGCGCGCAATCTTCACCGCGTTTTCCACCGCCTCCGCGCCGGTATTGACGATGAATGTTTTCTTCGGCGATTTTCCCGGCGCCAGCGCGTTCAGCTTCTCGGCCACCGCCACGTACGGCTCGTACGGCGTCACGCTGAAACACAAATGCATATACTTTTCGAGCTGCGCGCTCACCGCCGCCGTCACCGGCGCGGCGCGATGCCCCATATTCAAACAGCCGATTCCGCCGGCGAAATCGATGTAGTGATTGCCGTCCACATCTTCAATCACCGCGCCGTTCGCGCTCGCCGCAAAAATCGGCGTGGAATGGTACGGCCCGCGCGGCACCGCGGCTTCGCGCCTTTTCATCAGCGCGCGCGATTTCGGCCCGGGAATTTCCGTTCGCAACTTGATCGTCGCCATTTCAGCACCATCCGTCGATGAATACGATCTGCCTTCTTCGTACCAACTGCTTCTAATACCAGCCAATCGGCGCTTCGTCCAGATTCACGAATACCTGCTTGGTTTCCAGATATTCTTCGATGCCCGATGGACCGAGTTCGCGCCCAAATCCGGACTGTTTGTAGCCGCCCCACGGCGCTTCCACGTAAGTCGGCTGCATGTGATTGACCCAGATAATTCCCGCGCGCAACGATTTCACCACGCGGAACGCTTTGTAAATATCGCGCGTCCATACCGCAGCCGCCAAGCCATACGGCGAATCGTTGGCAATGCGAATCGCGTCGGGCTCGCCATCAAAAGGAATCACTGAAGCCACGGGGCCAAAAATCTCTTCTCGCGAAATGCGCGCATTGTTGTCCACATCATAAAAAATGGTCGGCTCGACGTAATAGCCTTTGCCGAACGCCGTGGGCCGTCCACCGCCAATCGCTACCTTCGCTTCTTTCTTTCCCAGCGCCAGGTAGGAGCTCACGCGGTCGTGCTGCTCCTTGCTGACCAGCGGTCCCATCTTCGTTTCGCGTTCGAGCGGTGGCCCAAGTTTGATGCGTTTGGCTTTTTCCGTCATGGCCTCAACGAACTTAGAATAAATTTTCTTTTCCACCAGAATGCGGCTTCCTGCGGAACAAACTTCGCCTTGATTGATAAACACGCCAAACAGCGCGCCATCCACGGAGGCTTCCCAATCCGCATCGGCGAAAAATATATTCGGTGATTTGCCGCCAAGTTCGAGGGTCACGCGCTTCAGCGTATCCGCCGCGCTCTTCACAATAATCTTGCCGACCGCGGCGCTGCCGGTAAATGCAATCTTGTCCACGCCGGGATGCGCCACCAGCGCCGCCCCCGTCGTTTCACCAGGACCGTTAATGATATTCACCACGCCGGGAGGCACGCCGCATTCTTCAAACCAACTCGCCACTTCCATCGCCGTCAGCGGTGTTTGCTCCGCCGGTTTGAGCACGCAGGCGCAACCCGCCGCAAGCGCCGGCGCCAGCTTCCATGACGCCATCACCAGTGGATAATTCCAAGGAACGATTTGTCCCGCGACGCCGACCGGTTCGCGCATCGTAAAACTCAACGCATTCGCCGGCACGGGATTCACATGGCCCAAAACTTTGTTGGCCATCCCCGCGTAGTACTCGAAACAGGTCGCCGCATCGGCAATGTCGTACTCCGCTTCCACGATGGGTTTGCCGGAATTGCGGCATTCGATTTCCGCAAGATGCGCGGCATTCTGCCGGATTTTCTCGGCGAACTTGTACAATATGCGGCCGCGTTCCTGCGCGGTCGTCGTCGCCCACGGACCGGAATCAAACGCCGCTCGCGCCGTTTTCACCGCGGAATCCACATCGGCCGCGGTGGCGGACGCGACCTGCGCGATCACTTCTTCCGTCGAAGGATCGTACACGGGAAATGTTTCGCCGGCGGATCCATCCACCCATTTGCCGCCAACATAATTTTGATACGTGCGCACCACTGCCTTCGTACCGCTAGACATCATGACCTCCCAAATGCGATTCCGCCGCACATCTCAAAAGACGCGCGAAGCTCTATACGCCTGAGGCCGGCGCGGCAGCGAGCTTGCGCGCCATCTTGCGTCTGCCATAAACAAAGAAAAAATACGCCGCCAACCCCACAAAAAATACCGTTCCCGAAACCATTTCAAATTCGTAGGTCCGCAGCGAGGTAATCAGTTGCGGCGGAAAATACTGCAACAGTATCCCGAGAATCGTGGTGACCAGGCCGCTCGCTCCGGCCAGCACCAGCACCGGCTTGCTATACACCCCGGAACCGTCTGGCGCGCGAAAGGCAAATCTCAGGAGCGCGCCAAACACATAAATGTACGGCACGAGCTGCAGCACCACGGCGAGCGAGAGCATGGTCTGAAACGCTTCCTGCACGCTGGAAAAACGAAAGAACACCACACAGAGCAGCATCGATATCGTGGCATGCACCAAAAGCGCGGCGTACGGCGTAGCGTACTTCGGATGAACGCGGCCCAGCCACCCCGGCATGTACGAATCCAGCCCGGCAACAAACGGAATACGCGCCGAACCGCCGAGCCACGCTGAAGCAATGCCGACGATAGAAATGCTGAGCACCAGCGCAAAAATCGGGACGATCCAGGAAATCCCAATCCCCGCCGCCATCCCGCCGACAGCCTGCACAATGCCTTGCAGGACACTCATCTTGTTTCGGCCCAAAGCCACGAGCAACGTCAGCGTCGTGCCGATGTATAGCACTCCGGAAATAACGCCTCCCCACGCGACCGCGCCGGGCAAGGTCTTCCGCGGCTCTTGAATTTCGTCGCCCATGATGGAAGCAAGCTCCAGTCCCACAAGAGCGAAGCAGATGACGCCGAACGAATTCAAAACAAAACGCGGATCGTGAGGAATCTTGAAATCCGCAGCAGTGACGGTAATGCCGTCTCGCAGCACCACGATCACGCCCAAAGTAATCAGCGTGACCGCCGCAATTCCCGTTCCTACCGCGCCGAGATTGTTGATCCACTTCCCAACTCTCGAACCGACGATGTTCAACACCGTCAGTATTGCCAGAAGCGCCAGCGAAACCCACAGCGCAAACGATTTATTGTCCGCCAGCGCTTGATGGCCGTTGCCCAGAACAAATACCGAGACGCCGACGAAGTACAACATGATCGTCGGCACGTACATCATGTTGTTCGTCCAATAGCACCAGCCAGAAAGAAAGCCATGAAAGTCGCCGAAAACTTCCTTGGCCCACAAATAAACGCCACCTTCACCAGGATAGCGATGCGCCAGTTCGATCACGGCGATTCCCTGCGGCCAGAAAAACAGCAGCAGCGAAATGATCCACAGCCAGACGGTTACGCCGCCATTCGCGGCAATCGACGGAACAACGTTGAGGTTGAAAACTGCAACGACAAAAAGCAGAACAAGATCCCAGCGCCCGAGCACCCGCCGCAAATTGGGTGCGTGCTCCGTGCCGGCTATGGCGTCGGCGCTGGTGATATTGGTGGCCAAGAAATTCTCCGGAAACTTTTAATGGCCAGCTGCGCCGACAAACGCCAGGCCGCGGCCCGCCTGCGCTTTTGCGAGCGCAGGAGCGATTTCATCAAACACCGCCAGATGCTTGTCGATATCCACTTCCGTGTGTTGCACGGAAATAGTCCACTGCTCGTCCCACCAATACGGCTGGGCGAGCACGCCGCGATTTACCATGGCGAACCAGTATTGCCGCCAGAGGTCGACGTCGATTTTTGTCCAGTCGCGATAATTTTGAATCTCTTTGGGATACAGCATCAGCGCGCCGTTGACGCCCGCGCTGACAACGTACGCCTGCAGGCCCGCCTTCGCGACGATGCCGCGATAGCCTTCGGTCAATTTTTTGCTGAGCTTCGCGGTGTGCTCGTAGTTCGCGCGCGTGAGCACTTCACGGAACGTGGCAAGACCCGCGGACATGGCCACGCGATTGGTGTTGTACGTTCCGCCGTGAAACACTTTGTGATCGCTGATCAAGTGCATCACTTGCTTGCTGGCGCCAAAAGCGCCGAGCGGCAAGCCGCCACCGATGGATTTCGCCAGGCAAATCATGTCCGGCTTCACGCCAAAATAATCGCTGGCGCCGCCCCAGGCCAGCTTGGCGCCGGTTTTCACTTCGTCAAAAATCAGCAGCGCGCCATTTTTCGTGCAAATTTCCCGCAGCCCTTCCAGAAATCCGGGCTGCGGCATGCACAGTCCGACGTTCATCAAAATGGGTTCGAGAATAATCGCGGCTATCTGCCCGGGATATTCCTTGAAGCGGTGCTCGACGCTGGGCAAATTGTTAAAGCTCGCCACCACTACGTTAGCGACGCTGGATTTCGGTATGCCACCGCCGCCAGGCACGGAAGTCGGCGCATCCGCATCGCCCCAATCTTCGGCTTTGGGCTTCACGCTAACGAGCGCGGTATCGTGCAATCCGTGGTACGAACCTTCAAACTTCAAAATCTTGTCGCGACCCGTGGCCGCGCGCGCGATGCGGCAAGCGTGCATGGTCACTTCCGTGCCGCTGGAACCGAATCGCACCATCTCCACCGGATACCGCTTGCAGATTTCTTCCGCCAGTTCCCATTCCTGTTCGTGCGGCATGCCGAAGGTGGTGCCTTCATGCAGCTTTTCTTCTACCGCCTTCACCACCGCGGGATGGCAGTGCCCGGCCATCAGCGCGCCGAAACACAAATTGTGATCAACGTACTCGTTGCTGTCGATATCGTGAATGCGGCCGGCTTTGCCATCTTTCACGAAAATCGGATACGGCTCGTAATGCCGGTAATTGCTGGCGACTCCCAGTGGAATACGTTCCAGCGCCCGCTTATGCGCGGCGGCGGATTTGGGCGTGCGTTTTTCGTAGCTGGCAATCTCTTTTTGCAGTTCGTCGTGCATGGTACTTCTCCATAAATGGCCCACCGCGGTGCGGCGAGCCGGCAGGTCTGTTCCCTGCGGTCAGTTTAGTGCGTATGTCTATCTTAGTTCATTCTCACAGGCTGAGTTCGTTTGCGCAGGAGAAGGCGCGACCCATCCGCGAGTCGCGCCATTAAATATCGTCCGTCCGCTGCTAACTCAGAATAAAACCTTCAGCCCGAATTGCAGCACACGAGGATCCCGTGCCTTCAGGATCTGTCCAAAGGTGGCGTTGGAAAAGTTGCCGTCGGGATTCTCGAACTGCGTATGGTTGAAAAGATTATAGAATTCGCTGCGAAACTCCGTGTCAAAACGCTCGCTGATTCTGGTCTTCTTCGCAACCACCATATCGGTTTGGCTGAGCGCGGGGCCGCAGCACAAGGCGTGCGGCGTGTTACCGAAGGTCCCCAGGTTTGAATCACTGAAATTTGAGATGTTGAAGTAGTAGTTGCCGGCGTTGTTTTTGGGATTAAGGAATTGCACGTTGCCCGTGACCTGCGGGGTATTGGCGCTCTCAAAGAAAATGCTGCTCTCCAACTCCGTATCGTCCTGGTCCTGAATACGAATGGGGAAGCCACTCTGGTAGGTAATGATGGCGGAAAGTTGCCAGCCGTTGATGAATTTCCCGGTGATGCCCGGATGCACGGGAATGGGCAGTTCCCAAACCGGACTAAAGACAAAACGGTTTTTCGCGGAGAGCAGCGATATACCGCGTGTGGCATCAGCACTGATGGGATTCAACTCGTTCTCGAACGATGCCCCCTGGTCGATAGCTTTGCTGAAGGTATACGACCCCTGGAACATCAGTCCGTGAGAGTAGTTCTTCTCCACCGATACTTGCAGGCCGTTGTAATTGGAATTGGCGATGGTGTTTTCCGAGAAAATGTTGCTGAACACCGGTACGCCGTCCGACGGGCAGCCAACGCCGGTAAACGGATTGCAATTGGGCGAAGAATACGGACGCAGTCCGACGAGTGTGATGGGCGTTCCACCAGGCGCGCCCGTGATGGTGCAAGCAGCGGGAGAGGTAGCACTGGGGCAAGGAATATTTGCTCCGTTTGTTCCAGTACCCGGAATATAGGGCAGGTGAAAGACGGAACCCGCCGGCAAAGTGAAAGAGTAGCTATTGTCCGAATCAAAGGGGCCGCAAGGCTGGTTCGGAATATTTAGATTACTAATGTCCAGGCAGGTTTTCGCATTCCCATAATCGAGATCCTGCGAGGCCAGGAGGTGGTGCGCCTGCGTGCCGACGTACGCGATGCGCAACAACATATCCTTGGTCAATTGCCGCTCGATGGTTAAGTTGTACTGTTCGGCGTATTGCGACCTTAGATGCGGCTGGAATTCGCCGAAGAGCAGCGCGGTGCGGAAAGACGACCAGTCGACGCAGCCATTGGGTCCCGCGGGATCGAAGCACGGTGTGCTCGGAGTCTGGTTGATTATGCCGTTGGAGTTGTTCGGGCTTTGCGTGCCGGATTGCGACACGAAGGGCGTATTAAATTGCGGCGAGGACAAGAACACGCTGGTGCCGAACGGCGGCTCGGCGCTGAATTGTTCCAGCACGAGTTGTTCGATCGGATTGTAGAAAATTCCGTAACCGCCGCGAATCGTGGACTTGCCCGGGCCGCCGGTGAGCTTGGCCAGCCATCCTTCCGTCCAGCTGGGGCTGTACGCCAGTCCGATGCGTGGCGCAAACCCTTTGTAATAGGTGGTGGTGAGGCCTCGGGGAACGCCCTGGTCGTTGGGAAAAACCAAGCCCAACGGGAAATAGGCGTTGTTTGGCGAGTTTTCGCCGCAGTCTTGCGAGCTCGCGTTGAGCGCGGTTTCGTTGGCTTGGGATAGGAAACACGGATATTGCGTGGTGGCCTGCCCCGGACGGAAAGTCTGCAAGCGGTTGCCATTGTCCGTGTAAGGAGTATTCAGTTCCCAGCGCAAGCCGTAATTCAACGTCAGGTTTGATTTAATCTTCCAGCTGTCTTGCGCGTACAAATACAGGCTGGTGGTGCGATCATTCTCGGCCTGTGCCGCGCCTTGCGTGAAAGTGGTAGGCACACCGAGGAAATAATCCGCGTTGGCGTTCTGGTAACCCAGATCGTTATTCGTTCCCGCGGTCTGGAAGGAATACCCGCCGTTCACGTTGAAGTACAACAATTGATCGAAGCGCTGACGGCGAACGTCAACACCAAATTTCGTGCTGTGCTTCCCGAAGATTTTGCTGTAGTTGTCGGTCCATTGAAAGGTGTTGCCGACTTGCGGCAGCTCACCTTCACTGTTGTTGCCGATAACGAAGCCGCCACTAACGTTCACAAATGGCACGCCTTGATGCCCTGGAAGGTTTGCGGTAATCCCCGCGGTCGGATTGTTGGGGTCTGAGAAGCAATTCGCGGTCGGCACAGCCGCGCCGCAAGAGTCATGCACGCTGGGGAGGATATTCACGGGATGGTTGAGGTCGCCCTGCCCTTCCCGGAAGTAGACAAAGCGGAATTCGTTAACCGCGGTAGAGCCCAGCGTCCAGGTATGGCCGATATTCCACTGCTGAACGCGCGTCTTGAAAAGTGCTCCGAATCCCGGCAAATTCGCGCCAGCGCCCTGGAAATTGGAAAACGGCTCGGTTTCGGAATCGTTGTTGAAGTAGTAGTAGACGCTCAGTTGCATCGACGGAGCTATGGCGTAGTCGTAACGAACGGTAAATTGGTTGCTGGTGTCGCTCAGAACCGGTGACCCGGTAAACGTCCCGACTCCGAACGGAGCCACGTAATTATTGTAAAGCGCCTGCGCTGTGGGATCGAAACAAGCGGTAGGAACCACGCTGTTGGGAAAGATACTAGCGTACGGGGTGTTCGGCACGATGGGCGCACCGCCGATCGCGGTAACCGCCTGTTGACACGTCTGGCCATTACCGCCCGTTCTATTCGCCAGCTGCGTCGCGAAGGTTTGGTCAGTCAGAACTCCGCCAAGCCCGCCGCCGGGACCGAAGTTGCCAGCGGCTTCATCGGCGGTCGGGAGAAACACTTGCCCCGACGAGATGCCCTGCCGCAAGCGATTCCCCTCGTACGACCCGAAGGCGAACATCTTGTTTTTCACGATGGGCACGCCGAGGGTGGCGCCAAACTGATTCTGCTTATAGTCCGGAACGCCGGAATCGAAAAATCCCTTGGTATTCAAGACGTCGTTGCGAATAAATTCGTAAAAATCGCCGTGAATGTCATTGGTGCCGGATTTGGTGACCACGTTGACCACCGAGCCGGAATTTCTGCCGTACTCGGCGTCGAAGGTGTTGGTCAGCACGCGAAATTCCGAGATGGCATCGGGCGACGGCTGAATCGCGGGACCGTTGACGAAGAGGTCGTTGCCATCGCCGCCGTTGACCATGTAATTGTTGGAACGCCCGCGGCCGCCGTTGACGGAGACGACGCCCGGATTATCGCTGCCGTAAAAAAGATCCGCGCCGAGCTGTGATTGCACGCCGGGCTGCAGTTGCAGCAACTGGTAAGTATTTCGCGTGCTTAACGGAAGTTCGGTTACGGCTCGGTCCGTCATTACCGCGCCGAGCTGCGTGGTGGTGGTGTCGATCACCGCGGAGGCGCCGGAGACTTCCACGGTTTCTGTAGCGCCGCCAACCTGCAGGGAGACGTCCACTCCCACAATTTGGTCAAGGTTAAGCGGGATGCCCTTGCGGACGTACTTTTTGAAACCTGTGACAGTGACCTCGATTTCGTAAGTGCCAACGGGGACTTCGAGAAAAAGATATTCGCCGGAAGCGTCGGTTTGCGCTTCACGGACTTTATTGGTTCCCTCGTTGGTCAGTATGACCTTGGCGGCGGCAACCGCCGCGCCGCTGTTATCCGTGACCGTACCGCGGAAGCGGCCGCCGGTGCTCTGCGCAGCCGCGTTGGGCGCGGCGATGAGCACGCTACAGACCATCAGCAAGAATGCCAAAAGAAAACTCAGAAAGGACGCGCGCGCGGACGAACAGCCCCTTGCTACCCTCATGTGACCCACCCCCATGTGAACTTACCCCTGTGCAGCCGAAAAATTTCTTTTGCGTACTTATTCTTCGAGGTTGCTGCGATTACCGAACCTTACTATAATCCCGCAAACTTAGAGAAAGCCGGGACCGGTGTCAAGCAGAAAGAATTCATGCGATAAATCGGCAAATCGCGGGCCGGCGCGCGCGCTGCGCATCAGCGAAGTGGCGGGCCGCGTGGGCATCTCTTCTTCGGCGCTGCGGGCGTGGGAGATTCTGGGGCTGGTTTCGCCGCAGCGCACCGCCAGCCGCTACCGCGTGTACAGCGAAGCGGACGTGCGGCTGCTGCAGCGCGCGGTATTTTTGCGGCGCGCTCGCGGGTTGAATCCCGCGGCCATCGTGCACGAATTGAAACGCCAGGGCGTGGTTACGCACTCGGCGGAAGCGGCGTCGTTGCCGGGCCAGCGCTTTCGCCGGCTGCGGGCGCGCCGCGGACTTTCGCTGGCGCAGGTGGCGCAGGCTACCGGCGTGTCCATCGGATTCCTCAGCGCGCTGGAACGCGGACAAATGCGCGCTTCCGTGGCCACGCTGCGGCGCGTGGCGCGCTTTTACCGCACCAACATTCTTTCCTTCTTCGAGGCGGCCGAGGAAAATCCGCGAGTGGTGCGGCGGCAGCAGCGCAAAATTCTGGAGACCGCGCCGGGCGTGCGCATGGAACTGCTGGCCTGGGGACGCACGGCCATGGAGCCGCACCTGTTCCGCATCAAGCCGGGCGGCGGCAGCGGCGAATCCTACGCGCACGAAGGCGAGGAGTTTCTACACGTCTTGCGCGGGCAATTTGAGATTTGGCTGGGCGCGAACGAACATCATCTGCTGAAAACCGGGGACAGTTTGTATTTTGAAAGTTCCACGCCGCATCGCTGGAAAAATCCTGGTCGCGCGGAGACGTCGCTGTTGTGGATTAATACGCCGCCGACGTTTTGACGCCGGCGTTCTAAAAGGGTGTTGAGGGATAAACATGAAACGCTTTGCCGTCGCTTTTGGAATGTTGTTCGCGGTGATTTGCTGCGCGGCTTGTCAGAAAAAAGAAGAAACCCTGAGCCTGCTGGTGTGGGAAGGGTACGCCGACCCGAGTTTCGTGCGCGCTTTCGAGCAGGCGCACCATTGCAAAGTGGTGGCGTCGTACATGGGCTCGAGCGACGAACTGGTGGCCAAGCTGCGTGGAGGTAGCGCCGCGAACTATGATGTGATCTCGCCGTCCAGCGATGTCGCAGCGTCCATCGTGCACAGCGGGTTGGCCGCGCCACTGGACGTTTCCAAGCTACCCTCTTATCCGCAACTTTCCGCGAAACTGCGCGACATGCCGCTCGTGAAATTCGACGGCAAAATTTTTGGCGTGCCATTTGTGTGGGGACCGAATCCGCTGCTGTACGACACAACCGCGTTCGCTCAGCCGCCTCCATCGTGGAACGTGCTATGGGATCCTGCGCTGAAAGGCAAAATTTCCGCGTGGGACGATCTTTCCAGCGTGTACATGGCCGCCCAAGTGCTCGGTTACGACCAGCCGGATCCTTCGCAGATTTACAATTTGACCGACTCGCAGCTCGAAGCGGTTAAGAAGAAATTGATCGAGCTGAAACCGAATATCCGCAAACTGTGGAGCACCGGAGGCGAATTGACCAACCTTTTTCAAAATCACGAAATCGTAGCCGCCATGGGCTGGCCGTTGATGACCAACGATCTGCGCAAGCTGCACTTTCCCATCGGCGAAACTATTCCCAAGGAAAACACCACCGGATGGATCGACCACCTGATGATTACCTCCGCCAGTTCGCACAAGGAATTGGCGCAAGCCTTTCTGGCGTACATGATCGAAGCGCAAACGCAGAAGCAAGTTACCGACGTGACGCACTACACGCCGGCGAATCCCACCGCGGCGCAATTTATGACCGACGAAGAAAAGAAGATACTGCATCTCGACAATCCCGACGCGTATATGCAGCGCATTTATTTTTGGCAGGATGTGCCGCGGCGCGCAAAGTACAACGAAATCTGGAACGAGGTCAAGGCCGCGCAGTGAGCGCCTCTGTTGCTAACGGGTCTCATGTGAACGTCGCTGCGGGCGGGACGCTGCTTGAAGTGCGTTCGGTGGCCAAGAAATTTGGCGCGGCAACCGTTTTGAAAAACATTTCGCTGGATATTGCCGCGGGCGAATTTCTGACGCTGCTGGGTGAAAGCGGTTCCGGAAAAACAACGCTGCTGCGTTTGATCGCGGGATTCGAGGCTCCAACTTCCGGCGAAATCTGGATGAGCGGCCAACGGCTGGACACGCTGCCGCCTTATCGCCGGCCGGTGAACACGGTGTTTCAGCACTACGCGCTCTTCCCGCACATGAGCGTGCAGGAAAATGTGGCGTATGGATTGCACGTAAAGGGGACCGCCGCCGGCGAAGCCACCAGCCGCGCGGAGGAAGCTCTGCGCATGGTGAAGATGCACGAGTTTGCCGGTGCGCGTCCCGCGAAACTCAGCGGCGGGCAACAACAGCGCGTGGCCCTGGCGCGCGCGCTGGTAAATCGTCCGCAATTATTGCTGCTCGATGAGCCGCTTTCCGCGCTGGACGCCAACCTGCGCAAACAGATGCAGAGTGAACTGAAATCGCTGCAGCGCGAACTGGGAATTACATTTCTCTTCGTCACCCACGATCAAGAAGAGGCCATGGCGCTTTCCGATCGCATCGCGCTGTTGCGCGGCGGCGCGCTGGAACAGATCGCTTCGCCGCGAGAAATTTACGGCCACCCCGCTACCGCCTACGCGGCGCAGTTCATAGGACAAACGAATTTGTTGCACGCCGATGTTCGCGGCGGATGGGCGGTTTGCGGAGCGCTGCGCTGGCCCACAGGCGAAGCCGACGGTCCGGCGATTTTCTCGCTGCGCCCGGAAGTAATCGCTTGCGCGCGCGGTGATGAGGCTTCCGCGGGCGCCGTGGCATTTCGCGGCGTGGTCCGCCAGCAACTTTTCGGCGGTGCCAATGAAACTCTCGAAATCGCCTGCGGCCCGGAGCAAATTCTGCGCGTGCGTATCCCCGCCGCCGAACCGCTAAGCGGCGAGCACACTTTCACATTTTTCCCGGCGGATGCCATTCGCGTAAGAGCTTGATGGGATGTGCGCACCGTAAGTAACGCGTTGGTATTCACACGGAGCGCAGGAAAAGTTCGATGATCGAGAGTTCTTAGCCAACGTTCGTTAATGCAATGTATTCGCGCGCCTATAAATCGCTAGTCTCGCTCCCGCCGCTTCTGTGGGTGGGCATTTTTTTGCTCCTGCCCTACGCGCTGATGTTCGTGCACAGCTTCTGGATGGTGCGCGACGGCTTCATCGTGCATCACTGGAATCTGGATAACTACGCCGCGCTGTTCACCAAGCCGGTGTATTTGCAGGTGTTGCTGCGCACGATGCGCATCGCGGCCAGCGTCACGCTGTGTTCTCTGCTGCTGGGCTACCCGCTGGCCTACTACTTATCTTTTCACGCCGGCACGCGTAAGGAACTGCTCTATCAACTGGTGATCGTCCCGCTGTGGGTCAGTTATCTAGTTCGTGGATATGCCTGGAAAACGATTCTCGGCAGCACCGGCGTACTAAACGGTTTCCTGCAATACGCACATATCACGCACGCGCCCGTCGGCTTTTTACTCTACAGCCCGTTCGCCGTGGTGCTGATGCTCACGCACATTTACACGCCGTTCGTGTTTCTGCCGATTTACGCGGCGTTGGAGACCATCCCGCGCCCACTGCTCGAAGCTTCGCAGGATCTCGGCGCCACTCCCGGCAAAACGTTTCGCCGCATTATCTTGCCGCTTTCCATGCCCGGACTGCTGGCCGGCGCCACGTTTGCCTTCGTGCTTTCTCTCGGCGACTTCCTGGCCCCGCTGCTCGTCGGCGGCGCGTCCGGGACCATGATTGCCAACGTGGTGCAGAGCCTTTTCGGCGCGGCGTACGATTGGCCGCTGGGCGCGGCGGTTTCCGTCTGCATTCTTATGCTGACCTTAGCTTTGTTGTTTTTCACCGAAACGTTTGAGAAGCGCTGGTCCTTTAAATAACTGGGCCAAAAAATGCAAGCCGCTACTCCAAGTCGACGCCAGCCCGCGCTCAGCGCATACGCAATGTTCGTTTTCGCGTTCATCTATCTTCCCGTCGTTGTGCTGATCGCCTATTCCTTCAATCGCGACGGCGTCGGTGGCTTCCCGCCGCGCCACTTCACGCTGCATTGGTATGGACAATTGTTTGGCGATTCCGCGATCTGGGACGCTGTGCTCAACAGCCTGCTGGTGGCCGCGGGCAGCGTGGCTCTGGCGCTCACCCTCGGCCTGCTCGCGGCGCTCGCGCTGGACCGCGCCAGCTTTCCCGGCAAGGCGCTATTTCGCCGGCTGGTCCTGCTGCCGCTGATTCTTCCCGGCATCATCACGGGATTGTCGTTGCTGATGTTTGCGGTATTCGTGAACGCCCCGCTGAACCTGCTGACGGTTTTCTTCGGCCATGGCACCGCGCTTATTTCCGTAGCCACTACGGAACTCTTCGCCGGTCTGCAAAAACTGGATCGCGCGCAGGAAGAAGCCTCGCTCGACCTGGGCGCCACGCCATGGCAAACCTTCTGGCGCATCACGCTACCGAATCTGAAACTTTCGCTGATAGCCGCGGGTCTGCTGATTTTCACGCTGTCCATGGACGAAATCGCCGTCACTTTTTTTCTGATTGGGCGCGACAATACGTTGCCCATGGAGATCTGGGGCCGCTTGCGTCAGGGCATGACCCCGGAGATCAACGCCATCTCCACGCTGATTTTTGTCGTTTCCGTGGCGCTCATCAGCATCTGGTATCGCCTGCGGACGCGCACGCTGCGCGACGTGAGCTGAATTTTCGTGGTCGGTGATTAAAACTTTCTAGCTGTAGACCCTTGGGAGGAATTACATGTCGCAGTCTCGCCGTGATTTCATCAAGTATGTAGTCGTCGGCTCGGTAGCCGCCGGATGCCCGCTGAATGCAACATTAGCCGCCGCGCCCGATTCCGGCGCATCCGATTCCGGTGCCCCAGAACCCATCATGGACGGCGAACATTTCGAGGTATGCCACCAGGTTCGCGACCATCACGTGTTCGACCTCCCTGCGCCCACAAAAAAAGCGGCCGTGGTGATCATCGGCGGCGGAGTCGCGGGACTTTCCGCCGGTTACTTCCTGGGAGACAAGGACTGGTTGCTGCTTGAGAAAGAAGATCACTACGGCGGAAACGCCTACGAAGAAGAGTATGCCGGTCAGCCCTTCGCCACCGGCTCGGCGTATGCCTACAAAGGCGACGACGGCGATCAGTTGGCCAACGCGCTCGGGTTAAAACTTCTTCCCGTGGACAATCCCGATCCCACCATCGTGAACAAGACCTTTGTCCCGGATACCTGGAAGGCCGGGCTCGACCAGCTGCCGTACCCCAAAGACGTCATTGCCAGCTTCAAGAAATTTCGTGACGCCATCATGAAACTCGATCTGAAGAAACAGATGATGGAACTGGACGCGCAACCCTTCACGAATTTCACGGCCGGGTACGCCCCGGAAGTTGCGATGTGGTGGGATGGCTACGGACCCTCCAATTGGGGTGCGACAACAGAAGACACTTCCGCCTTTGTGGCCGTGGACGCCTTGCAGGGACTGATGAACGGTGAGGATGCAAAGCGGGTGATCCTACCGGGCGGCCTGGGCTGCATCACCCACCGGCTGGTGGAAGTTATGGTGCCGAAATACAAAGAGCGCATGCAGGGCCAAGCCGCCGTAGTGGCCGTGGTTCCCGCGGCTGACAGCGTCAACGTGACGTATTTCCGCGCCGGACAACTCACTACGGTCAACGCGAAAGCCGTCATCATGTGCGCGCCGAAACTAATCGCCTCGCGGCTGATCAGCGATATCCCCGCCGAGCAAAAAGCCGCCATGCACCACACGCGCTACGCGCCCTATCCTGTGGTGAATGTGATCTTCGACAAGCCGGTTTACAATCGCGGCTACGATACCTGGTGCCCGGGAAACAGCTTCACGGACTTTATCGTTGCCGACTGGACGGTGCGCAACCAGCCCGGTTACGTGCAAAAAAACAATATCCTCTCTTTCTATACCCCGTTGCGCGAGTATCAACGCGCCACGCTGCTGCGCGAAGAGGACTGCAAATCCCTCGCCGCCAACGTTCTGGCGGACTTCCAGAAAGCGCTGCCGGAATTTAATGTGAACCCCCTGGAGGTACGCATCTATCGCCGCGGCCATCCCATGTTCATGGCCACGCCCGGACAATTCACCAAAAATCGCATCGCGGCCGCGCGGCCGTTGGACCGCATCTACTTCAGCAACGCCGATTCGGGCGGGCCGGAATCGCTGACCAGCGAATCCGTCCGCCTCTCCAACGTTGCGGCTGAGTGGAGCGCGCTGGTCCTGGCAGGAAAACCGGGCGCTAAGGATCTGGCCGTGAAAGCGTTGCAGGCTTCGGGCGCCTGAGCCAGGCGGCGCCAAAGCAGGTTTGCCGTTTCCCGAATGGGCTGGAATAGGTAATAATGTGGGCGATTAGCAAGTGAGCAAGCGCAAGGCACGAATGAACACCGAATCGAACGCGGCCGTAAAGCTCGAACGCTCCTCCCAGACGATGCACCGCACAGCGGCGAAAATTCCTGGCAGCAAACTTGCCTACACGCGCTTGCGCAATGCCGCCATCGTAGGACTGTTTGCGGTAGCTCTGCTCATTCCAAAAATTATCCACCTGCGCCGCAACGAAGGTCCGTGGTTCGCCTTCCGCATTGCGTTGGCCATCGTCGGCGCGTCTTTCGTGCTGCTTCCTCTCGCGTTGTGGGACAGTTATCTGCTCGCGGTCGTCGGCCTGGCGATGTTCGTCAGCGCCATTCTCTTGCCTTCCGCACGTCCGGATGCCACCGCGGACGAGAAAGCTCGCGAACTTGGCGCGCTGGTGGTAGTAAACGGCGGCGAATATCAACCCGGAAACGCTCCCGCCGCGCACGCCATGCTCTATGTTGGCGTGGAAAATATCTGGGCGCTCGACGAGCATTTTCAGCCGCTGCTGGTGATTCCCGTTCGCGAATTGACGGTCGCGCGTGCCGAGTTCGCCGTCGGGGTCTGGTATTTGCGGCTCAAGTGGGCCGAACACGCGGCGGAGCTTTCTTACCGCGGCATCTTTGCCGAGCATCTGGCGCAGGTGGCCGAAACCACCGTGCAAGGCGTCATGCGCCCGGCGCTTCCCGTTATCCCGCAGCGCCGCGCCGCCAGCGCTTAACCGCAACCTGAAGAGTTCCGCCAAGAGTTCCGCTTTGAGCATTCTAAGGTGACACTTTAGAATGCTCAAACGCAGGGTGATGCGCTTTTTGCTCCAAAAAGGCCACCGGCGCATCGTGAAATCCAATAGGTCAAATTCTCCTGCTAGCCCGCAAACTATGCCAAAATAGGGGTATGGCGCGAGGATGGGAAAGCAAGGATGTCGAAGCTCAAGTAGAAGCCGCAGAAGTCACTAAGTCTAACCCCAATGCCGGAAACAAATCCGACGCACAGGTCCGCAGAGAGCAGGAAAAAAAGGACTTGCAGCTATCGCGCGTTCGCATCTTGAACGAACTGGAAGCGGCCACGCATCCGCAGCACCGCAAGTCTCTAGAAGCGGCCCTGGCACACCTCGACGGAAAAATCTCGCAGTTCGATTAACGCCGCTGGGGATCGTGTTACCGCAGGCCAGAAGTTTTCCCGAGCCGTAAACCCGCGCATCGACTCACACCTTACCTAATGAAATCCCCCGCCAGTCCCCAGAAGTCGTTCACGTAATAGTGCGAAAGCACGTTTCCGAACAGGTAGCAGATGCCTTGGCAAGGAGGAATATCTCCGTAGATGGTCTTACCGCGCGCAAAGATTTTTCGCAGCGAACCATCCTTTAGCAAATTGCCCGCCACCTTGCGCAGCGGCTCGCAGGGATAGAAAACATCCCCGTTCGGATACACTCTGGGAAACATCGTCGGATAGCACTGAAAATCTCCGAAGCGCAGCAGCGTTTCGATGGTTCGCGGCGTGCCATTGATGGGCTGCACGCCGTCGCGCCGCCGCGCAATGATGGTGTCCACCAGCGCGTGATAACGCGGATTCTTCAACAGTGCCAGATTGGGCATCTTTTCCAGTTGCGCGGACTGCGCGGCAAACACGAAGCCCTGCTCACCGCACCAATCCAGCAATCGCCCCACCTCGCCGATATTCCATTCTTCAATCACCGTGCTGATGGTGATGCGCCGCGCGTCACCCATGCGCGCCTTGGCCATGGCCAGATTCTCGAGCACTTTCGGCAGCGCCGCCGGTTTAGAAAGCGCGTTGGTGGGATCAGCCGCCAGCGCATCCAGGCTCACGATCAAGCCGGTGACAGCGTCCATCACCCGCGGCTTGCGGTCCAGGAGCGTGCCGTTGGTGATCAGCAGCAGCGAGCGAAATTTGCATTCATGGCGCGCCCATTCCACCAGTTCCTCAATATCCGGGCGCAATGTCGGCTCGCCGCCGGTGATGACGATCGAGTCCGTTTCCTTGCGGATGCGCCGCAGCAGCCGCTTGGTTTCCGCCGTCGGCAATTCCGCACTGAAGACCTCCGGCTCTTTCTGCGTGCAATAACTGCAATCCAAATTGCACTTGTGCGTCACGTAAAACGTCACCGCGTAAGGCGCCACCACATCGGTCCGCATGATGTGCTGCCGCCAGGCATTCTGAAAATAGAGACGAAAATTCTTGGCCACGAAGGGCGCATGCCGCAGCATCCCGCGCAGTATTTCGCGCCGCGTCGGCGGTTGCTTGGTCAGCACGCTGGCCGAAACAAAGTTGGCGCGCTCACTAGCGGGCATTTTCATGCTCTGATTATGACTTACTCAGTCGCAGGTGCACAGTCGCAGGTGCACAGTCGCAGGTGCACAGCCGCAGCTGCACAGTCTGCTGTTGCCATGCCTGAGAATTGAAAGAATGAGTGGAAGAATCGATCAGAGGAACAAACCAGCATTCTGCCGCGGTGCAATTCGCAAACGCTACTTCAATCCGTAAACACCACACCCACCGCGCTGAGTCCCTTTTCCCCGGCGTCGATGCGCACTACATAGCCTCGCAGCCGCATGGTCTGCTTGCCATCGGTGCCCGGCGCTTCCATGGTGACGAGCAGCTCGGATTGCAGCCGCGGCGCGTGCTCCAGCGTAATCAGCGCTCCTTGCAACGCCAAATCGCGCACGGCGGTCTCTTCTTCAAACGGCTTACCGCCCTCCGTCACGCCGCTAACCAGCGCGCGAAACTGCGCTTCCCGCCGCATCGCCGTGCGCGTACCCGGCAGGTGCGCCTGCACATGGTCGCCCGGCGAGCCCAGCGTAATCACCATGCCTTCGCTGGCGGCAAACACGGAATCAAACTCATCGCGCGCATTGCGCAAAATCGTATCCACCGCGCGATCCGTCGAATCCGGATCGTGGTGAAACAACACCAGCGTCTTAGCGCCGGCATCGCGCGCCGCGGCCACGCCTTCTTTCCACGAAGAATGTCCCCATCCGTGTCGCGTGGTAGCCAACTGCTGCGGCGTGTACTGCGCGTCGTTAATAAAAATGTCCGCGCCGTCGGCCAGCTCGCGCAAATTTTTCTCCAGCTCCGCGTTTCCCGGCTCGTTGTCCGTGGCATACACCACCACGCCCGCCGGAGTCTCAATGCGGTAACCCAAACATCCCTGCGGATGGTTCAGCCACCGCGCGGTGATTTTATTTTCGCCAACGTGAAAAGATTCTCCGCCCTCTACTTCCTTGAATTTTCGCGTGGCGGTCATCGCGGAAAGATCCACGGGGAAATACGGCATGGCCATCTGCGCTTCGAACACCTGCTTCAGGCTGTCGCGCCCCAGATACTTGGAGCGAAAACTATAAAAATGAAATTCATTGTCCGGCGCATACAGCGGCGCGAAAAATGGCACGCCTTGAATGTGGTCCCAGTGATAGTGGGTGACCATGATGTGCGTTTCCGCCGGCTGCTCGCCGTCCGGCTTCGCCCAGCGGCTGCCCAGCATACGCAAGCCGGTGCCGCAATCCAGGATGAACTGCGTTCCATCCGGTGCGATCAGTTCGAGGCAAGGCGTGTTTCCGCCATACCGCCAGGTTGCGGGGTCGACCGTCGGCGTGGAACCGCGCACGCCCCAAAAGCTCAACTTTGCTATGGGAATCTTCATTGACCCCGTTGCATTTCCCGATGAGACTCGGCATTGCCCCAAAAAGTGCCGCCGCACAGCTTAACGCATGTTGGCAGTAGCGGCCACGAGCGTCAATCTCTTAGCAATGCCTCAGTGTCAAACTGCCCAACAAGCCCCTCCCAACCGCGCGACGGGGCTGCATCGCAACACCCATGCGCGTAACATAGTAAGCATGGGGCAGCACAGCCACGGTTCTCACGACGGCCACTCGCATAGCCACGCCGGACATTCCCACTCGCACGGCCACGGTCACGAAGGCCACTCACATCCGCAATTGCGCCCCGCCGTCCTGGGCTGGGCCATCGCCGCTACCCTCGGCCTGGTCGTCGCCGAGATTTTCGGCGGTTTGCTCGGACGCAGCGTAGCCCTCTTGAACGACGCCGTCCACAATCTTTCTGATGTTCCCGCGCTGGGAATTTCCTTTCTGGCCATGCGCTGGGCGGAGCGCCCCGCCGACGCCGAGAAGACCTACGGATATCATCGCGCCGGCACGCTGGCGGCCTTTACGAACTCGCTGGTGCTGGTCTTCCTGTCCATCTGGCTGGGCTGGGAAGCTATCGCGCGTTTCAGCGCCCCTGTGGACGTGGTCGAAAGCTGGATGATTTGGACCTCCCTCGCCGCGCTGGCCGTAAACGGGGGCATCACCCTTTCCCTGGTCCGCGGCCGCGGCGACCTGAACCTGCGCAGCATCCTGGTGCACAATTTCGGCGACGCGTTATCCAACATCGCCATCATTGCCGGCGCCCTCATAATCCACGCCACCGGCCTGCGTTGGATCGATCCGCTCCTCGGTCTGGCCATTGGCATTCTCGTGCTGTGGTCCAGCATCGGCATCCTGCGCGAATCTTCCCACATCCTCCTCGAAGGCCGCCCGCGCGAAATGCACGTCGAGGACGTGGCTCGCGCCATCCTCACCGTGGAAGGCGTCTACGAAGTACATGACCTGCACATCTGGTCCCTCGGCGGCGGCCACAACGCGCTAAGCCTGCACGCCCGCTTGCCGGATATGCACATGGACGAGTGCGAACGCATCCTCACCGCCATCCAACAAAAAGCCGCCAGTGATTTTGGGATTGATCACACCACCGTGCAGTTTGAGAGGGCCGGACTACCTGCCACTTCCGGCTACGTGATGCCCGAGCCGGCCAAGCAGCCGGAATGCAAATAGCAAACGTAAACGCCGCGCCACGTCGGCGGTAATCCAAGCAATCGAAACAACTAAGCGTCAGGATCGCGCGGGGGACTGAAAGCTCAGTCCGCGCTGTTCGTTAAACTGCTGCGTCGCATCCAGGTCCAGCGTTTCACGCGCCACGCTATGGCGGAAGCCATCCTGCGTCACGTAATATAAATTCCCCGCCTGCCACGAATAGGCCACCGCGAAAAACACCGACCCGTCTCGTCGCACAAACACGTACTGCTCACTCGGCTTTGCCGGCTCGACGATCACGTCGTATGCCGGTGCCGCCGGCTGCGGCGCGTATACCGGACCCTGCCGCCCCGCACCCGGATCATCCGTGGAGACATCCGCTGGCTCGGACGGCTGATACTGCGCTGCTTGCGTTTCGTCCGATGCATCATAATAGCCCGGTCCATATCCATACGGCAGCAGGAAGCCTGCGTCAAAAAATGGGAAGAAACCTCGGCGTCCCACTGGAAATCTGTGTATGCCGAATCCGGGATGAACGTTGGCGAAGTGTGTGTAATCAAAGCCCAACCCCGGCACCACCCCGGTAAAGTCCGGCAAAGAATTCGAAGGTCCAAACGCCGACATTGTGGAGATCGTAGGGGTCGTTCTGCCCGCCGGCCGGTTGCTGAACGTGCGGCGCCCGGTCGTCGTTACCGTCCCTGCCGCTCCTGAAACATGTCCTGGCGTCGCTCGATACACCGTGCCACCGCCCATTGTGTGGCCCATCGGCGCAGCATAAGCGCTAGCTCGAGGCGCACTAATCATCGCGTGGCCGCCGCCCGTCGGAGCACCCCCGCGTACCTGGGCCTGGCTAACTGAGGAAAGAATCGCGAGTGAGAGAACAACTAGGAAGGCGACAGCAAGGGAAAAGCGGCGCATACCAGACTCCTTAGCACCGGAACGAAGCGCGAAACACGACAACTACCTACATCTATAAAGATGCGCCCCGCAGCCCCCGGGTTTCAAGCACTTAACGCAGCGCCCCCATTCTCGCCACCTCTCGCGCCGTTTCGTGGCACAGCCAATCTTGGCTGTGCGCCTTTGCGACCATCTCAATCCGAACTCCTCCCCGCCTGTCACTTTTACCACTCGCGCTTTTCCCCTAGCGTGGTATGTGCTATAAACAACGGGCCGTGAAAAGCACCGCGAAGTCATCGCTGGAAGCGGAGGCGTCGACGCTACTGTCCGCGCGCCCGCTCGCTTCCAGGCCAGCCCAGGTTGTCAGCGATGACGCTCCTTTGCAGGCTTTGGCCGCCGGTGACGATATCTCGCGGTATTGTCCCGTTTGTTCGCAACGGCTCATTTCTCGCCGCTGCAAGCTGATTTGCACGGTCTGCGGTTATTACATGTCTTGCGCGGACTATTATTAGCGCATCTCGCAGGCGCTGTTCTGTATCGCTTTGCGGCGAATTTTCTGTAACCGCCGCGTTGCGAATTGGTGAAATCTGATAAGCTTTGTGGCTCCAGACCGGCTCTCTCCGGTTCTGCGTGCCGACGAGGAGGAAATAACGTGGCATTGAAGATGACGAATCGCGAAGTAGACGGCGTTGCCGTGGTGGCAATGGATGGCCGTATCGTGCTGGGCGAAGAAAGCAACGCGTTGCGCGAGAAGATCAAGTCGTTGATCGCCGAAGGGAAAAAGAACATTGTCCTCAACATGGACAACGTCACCTTCATCGACAGCGCCGGTCTCGGCACCCTGGTCGCCGCGCACCACAGCGCCAAGACGCAAGGCGCGGGACTCCGCCTCTGCCATCTCGGCAGCAAGTTCCAGGAAGTCCTGCAAATCACCAAGCTCCTCACCGTGTTTGAGGTCTACAACACGGAAGCCGAAGCCGTAGCCAGCTTCGCCAAAGGCTAAGCCGCTTTCCATTTCGCGCATTGACCAAAGGGCACGCCTGCGCGCGTGCCCTTTTTTTTGCCTGCGGATGCGGTGGCGCGGTGTTGCTTTACTCCGGCATACCATCGTCCAGCCGCTTTTCGCGTGCGTCATGCCGAGCGGGACCGCGCAAACGCACGATCAGCGCGTTTATCAGTCATGTGGAGACTCCAACGGATTACTACTTACTCCAGAAGTCAGGTGGGTGGTATTGTTTCAGTGCTCAAGTAAAATGAAGAAAAGTCTCATCCCGGAACGACAGACACCCATCCAACCCGTCGATGGGGTAGGGGCGTTAGATACGGACGAAATCCTTTCTGGCGTTTCAATTTCCAAAGTGGTTCTGGGTCTGCTTGCGCTGTTGGTGTTCGTGGATTCTTTCCTCGCGCCTCGCGCCGCGTCTCCAGGTCGCCAGGTTTCCTTCTTTCTGGGTTGGATGCTCATGACGAGAGTTTGGCTCGTCGCGCCCTCTCGGTTTCTGCTGGGTTTTTGCGCAATCGTTGCTGTGGCTTGCGTCTCCGCAAACCATGGGTTCTTCGTAACCATCGGCATTCTTCACTCGTTCTACGTTTATCTTTTGAGCGGCCTTCTTATAGTGTTTTGGGAACGCGTCGGAAAAGTCTTCGGTCTGGCTTCTTAACAAACGAATCCGCGCTCAGGCTCCCGTAACCGAGCAGCCTGTGTCAAACAGCACAGACACCCCACCGGATAAGTAGTATTACCATCCCTGAGGCTTTCCATGTCTCCCCAACTTCTTTACCCCGTCTGGCAGGAATCCTACCTCGCGGCCATGCTTGAAATGAACACCACTGCCCAGCACGCCAAAATCACCGCGGCGCAGGACGCGATTCGCGGTCGCATGGTGACCAGCAACGCCGGCCCCGAGGAACGCCAGGCCATCCACGACGCATTGAATGCGCTTAAATTTCTGAATCGTTGAATAGGCTAACGCCATGAATGAATCGAGCACTCTCCCGTTCTGCGCCAAATGTGAAGACAAGAATAAGCCGGTCACCCCGCAGAATGGATTTGGTGTGCCTTACCGCGTGGACGAACACCTATTCATCGAGCTGTACTTACATGAAGACTGCGCCGATAAATGGTATCGCCAGTTCGGGGCTTTGCGGCAGCCTGTGGACGCTGCCTGCGTCGAAACAGACGGGAATACGAAGTCTGCCACCGACGCCATGCTGCAAGAGCGCGTGAAGCAACGCGCCTACGAAATCTACCTGGCAAGAAAAGAGAATCCCGCTCTGCAGGATTGGCTGCTGGCTGAAATTCAAGTGCGGCGCGAACTGCAGCGTTCCGATGATCAAGTCCTAGGCTAAGGGCGTCTGACTCTTGGCCAGCTTCGCCGCCCGCGCGCGGATCGCCGCGATGTCCAGCATGATTTGATCGAAATCTATCCCCAAGCCAAGCGCCAGCCGCTTCTCAGCGTCACTTCGAACTTCAGCGAACGTCGTGGGACGTTTACGGACTCGTGCGGAACGTCTATGTATCGGGGCGACCACTGCCCGCGATTCTCGGCCCTTTTCTGCAGCGCGTCAACAGTGGATAAACTGAGTCGTCAGCCCCGCCTTGGCAAGAATCATGCCCAATCGCCCGCCGCCGATTCATCCTGAGCGCTGTGTCAAACCGCACAGACGGCCTACGGGATTACCTGTATGTTCGAGTCCGAGGCACACTGCTGTGGCTCAAATCTGTAATCATTGCGAAGACTTCAAAAATCCCGTCACTTCCGAAAATGGCATCGCGGTTGGGTACCTCGTCGACGAAGCCGCAGGTCTGGAGGTCGACCTTTACCTGCACCACGAGTGCGCCGAGGCTTGGTCGCAGGACTTCGGCGTCATGATACCGTCACATGCCAAGGCCATCGGACAGTGAACCACGGGTTCAATAAAAATGTCGCGTGTGTGCGGAATCGCACAGTATTGGATTTCGATAATCCCTATTCTACGCTGGTACCGCGGGCGGAGTGAAGTGTTGCCTAGGGCTGGGGAACACATCACTCCGTCCCGCAGTCCTTTTTCCGCCAAATCTGCCTTCGCCGCGATCTACGGACAATTCGTTCTACCAGGCCCATAGAAGCGCCACGCCAGGTATGTGAACCCTAGACATCCGCTCAATATGATGATTAGCAATTCCGCGAAACTTGCTGGGCTCATGGTCCACCTCGGCAGCCCGAAGATAATCTGGCCACGTGGAGCGCCGCCATACCCGTTAAACTTGATTTGCGCGGTGATGTTTGCTGATACGCCGTTCAATAAAAAGGCGGGCAGCCTTTAACTTCAGCCGCCCGCCCTCGTACTTTCCTCCTCAGTTGACGCCCTTAACGGGCCCCAGCTGCCGCCGCCAATGCGTGCGTTGCCACATTCACCTTGATCTGCTTCGGCTTCGCTTCTTCGCGCTTCGGCAGGCTCAGTGACAGCACTCCGTTCTGATAATCGGCCTTGATTGCTTCCGATTTCACGGAGTTGGCTAGCGAGAAGCTCCGGCTGAACGTGCCATAGGCGCGCTCGACGCGCAGATAGTTGTCCTCGTTCACCTTGCTCTCAAACTTCCGCTCCCCGCGGATCGTCAGGATGTTGTTCTCCACGCGGATGTCCAGATTCTGCGCATTCACATCCGGCAGGTCCATCTTTACCACCAGTTCATTTTCCGTCTCGTAGATGTCCACGGCCGGGGCCCAAGAGGTCAAGTTAGACTCTTCGCCCGTACGTCCTACGTTTTCGCCAAACACGCGATTGATTTGTTCCTGCAGGGTCGTAGCCCCACGGAATGGTTGTTCCCAGCGGTTCATTTGATTTATATTTCTCATCTAATCCTCCTCAGTAATGATTAGATCCTCAGCATGAACCGCGCTTCCGTCCATGTACAGACATATAAATATTAATTATTTAATTAATATAAGACGTGCAGTTACATCGTCTTACGCGATGCGGGTGGGCGACTCGAAAGCCTGAGAAACGATTTTACGCGCCCAATCCTCGTTTTTTGAAGGTCGGCCTTTCTTTCGAACTTCCGTCGGACTTCTTAATTTAAATACGTCGCAGGGGCGAACCAATCGCACCGGGTGCCCGCGCCCGACAAAGGGGGGCATTTTTATCGAGCTTGGATACTTCCCAAAATGGTACTTGACAAGATAACTGGCGATCTGTTACTGTTCTCCCTGTAGAGAAGTGCGCCCAGCCTTTGCAAAACTCCGGCCCGAATTCTAGTAACCACTTTCTAACTAAAATCAGCCTCTAACTCCAGCAGAATGAACACTTGCGAAAGGTTGTGAAAACACAGGTACTTAAAGTCCCTTTGTTTTCACATCCTTTCGCGATTCCCGGGCCCCTCGTTGGTTTTCGTGGCACCGCCAATCCTGGCGGTGCTCCGCTCGAAAGGAGTACGGCGGTTTACCCTGAGCGCTTTGCGCGAAAGGCTTGACGCCGCTTTCGCGGTCTACACTTGGCCGCTCACGGGTTCTCTCGAAGCGCCCGTCTAAGCCCCTAAGCCGCTCCGTCAACCCGGTACATCGTGATCCCGCTCATCAGCTTAGGGAAAAAGTCCGTCGACTTCTGCGGCATCACTTCGCCCGACGTCGCAATCTTCATCACCTGTTCCACATCGCAGGCATTCAGCAGAAAGGCAATCTCCGCCGCCCCGGAGTCCACCGCCTCCAGCGCCACGCCAGCTTCCCGCTCATACGTAAGGTTGGCCTCCGCGGTCACGGATTGCGGCGTAATTCCCAGCGCCGGCTCCAGGATCCCTTCGTGCAACAGCACCACGTCCAATTCCCGCTGCAGCGGCGAAACGCTGGGCAACAAACGCGTCAGGTCCGCGCCTTCCCGCAGCAGCAAGACGTAGTACGCGCGCCGCCCGCCCGGCCCCGCCGGATACGCGCCAATCGCGCGCTGTTTCCGCGTTTGCACCAAGCGTCGCAAGAAATTGTGCCGCGCCCCGGCCTGGCTGTGCTCATCGGCAAAAGAAAACGTCTCCGCGGTAAACCACGGCTCCAGGTGTCGCCGCACCTCCGGCCAGTTAAAATCGTGCAAATGCGCGGCCACGCGGTGCGTCGGCAGAATCGTCAAACCCTCGCTGCGGGTATTGACGAACGTCATCATCGCCCGCTCGTAAGGCGCATCCGGCAAAACCCGGCCCGCTCGCGTCCGGCATTCATTGCGATAATTCAGCGCCGTCTCATAGCGGTGGTGACCGTCCGCGATCACCAGCTTCTGATCCGCCATGGCCTTCTGAATCGCCGCCACGCGCTCGGGCTCCGCGAAGCGCCACAGGCGGTGCAGCACGCCGTACTCATCGCGCATTTCCGTCACGGGACCGGCGTTCGGTTCCGCCTCCTGCAAAATCGTGTCCACGCGCCGCTCGGCGTCCGAATACACCATGAACAACTGCCCGGTATGCGTCCGCGTGTGCCGCAGCATTTCCAGCCGGTCCGCCTTCGGACCCGACAGCGTGTGCTCGTGCCGGAACACTACGCCCGCGGAATACTCTTCCAGTTTCCCGGCGCCGATAAATCCGCGCCGCGTGCGACGTTCTTCCGTTCCCGGCACGGTGTATTCCTGCGTGTACCCGTAAAACGCGGCCTCGGGATCCTGCACCACCACATTTTTCGCGATCCAATCTTGCAGCGCCGCGGCCGCCCGCGTGTACACATTGTTCTGCGGCGTATCCGCGGGATACGCGCGCCCCTTCTCCACGCCAATCAAATTGTGTGGGTCCGCCGCGTAATATTTCTCCTGCATCGCCGGCGAAATCTTGTCGTACGGCTGCGTCAGCAAGCGCTCGAACGGCGCGTGCGCATTCTCCGGGTTATAGCGAAACGCGCGAAATGGGTAGACCTGGGCCATGGGTTCTCCGAGTGTTTCTCTCGTGCTGCAGCGAGCCCTCTATTTTACGTGAACCATCCGCAATTACGAAGGAAGGAAGCAAGGAAGAAAGATTTGAGTAGTGGTCAGTTTCCGACAACGACGCCTACCCGAGGTTGGATCCGACGATCAGTTTGTAGATGACTTTGGAGCTTTTTTCAATACGAGAATGTGCATAAGGCCAAAAAGCGCAACAGCATAGATTGCGGCATTAACCGGTATTTCGATAATGGCAAAGTCCGTCTCGGTAGCAGTATGAATGCCGCGTAGCACTATACAGACGTAGAATCCGACCGCCTGTGGCCAATACAAAAACTCGTGAGGGAAAGAATAAGCTGCGGTGAACAAGGCCACGGAGATAAGCGACCCTGCAAGAATCGCAACCCATGCGCGTTGATAACTACTCATCCTGTCATTCACAGCGCAATCATGCCATGACGGCAAGATGCTCGCACCATTTTCATTCGGCCTTCAGAGAGGTTTTGTCGCAGCAGATCAAGCCGCAGGCGCGGTCTTGCGGCTTTGTTTCTCATACGGCGCGCGTTCCAGATAGAACACGCCCGCCAGTATCACCGCGATGGCCGCCAAGCCGACGTACAGCGCGCCGCGCGTCGACAAATATCCAATGGCCACGGCCACGCCACCGCCGAAAGCTCCCAGCACATAAAGCATCAGCACCGCGCCGCGCTGCCCCAATCCCAGATTGGCCAGCCGGTGCGCGGTATGATCTTTGCCCGGCGTGGTGAACGGCAGAAACCCCCGCCGCGAACGTGAAATTGTCACCAGCGTGGTATCGAATATCGTGACGCCCAGAATCAAGAGCGGTGCCAGCCAGCCGGAAAGTTGGCTGGCATTTTCCACGCGCAGCTTCAGCCCCAGCGTGGCCATTAAATAACCGAGAAACATCGCCCCGCCATCGCCCATAAAAATCTTTGCCGGCTTGAAGTTCCAGCGCAAAAATCCCGTAGCCGCGCCGAGCACCGCGGCCGCCAGCACGGTCACCAGCGTTTGCCCGTTTAGGTACGCAATCATGGCAAAGAAAATCGAGGCCATCGCCGCGATGCCCGCGCACAATCCATCCATATGATCCAATATGCTGAACGACGCGGTGATGCCCACCACCCATGCCACGGTCAGCCCCGCATCGAGAATGTCCCCGGTGCGCCCACCGACGAGAACGCTGAAAACCTGCGCATGAATGCCGCAGAGCAGCAGGATCACCGCTGCCAGCGGCATAGCCAGAAATAGTTTGATTTGGTGATGCAAGAGTCCGCGGTCATCCATGATACCGACCGCGGCAAGCAGCGTCGCACCCACCAGGATGCCCACGATCTGTGCGCGCGCCGGTCCATGAAACGCAAACAAAATCGCCAGCACTACGGCGATGTACATCGCCACGCCGCCAAGCAGCGGAATCGGCTGCAAATGCATTTTGCGCGGCCCGGGCAAATCCACCATGCCGACGCGCAGCGCGAGCGCGCGCACCGGCACCGTCAACATCAGTGAAGCGAAGAGGGCGATGAAGAAAGCTAGAACGCCTGGGTCCATTTTTACCAATCAACCGATCAAATGAATTGTCGTTACGTCAGCCACGTTGGGCGCAGTGGCCGCTGAAGCAGTCGTCGCATCGCGGGCTGGGACGCCCGGCGCAAAAGTTAGAACATCTCTAAAAACTGCGCTTCCTAGCTTCCCTGACACGATACTGCGGTTATGGTTGCGGGACAATTGGCAAAATCATGTAGTTTCTAATGTGCCCGCAAACCGCTAAATCCAGCTGGATGATGCGCGGGTTTCTCCGTCCCAGAAGCAATCAGGGAGCTCCACGAGTCCGCGCACAACCCGATCTAAAATCAGCGCTATCTTAACATTAGACGTCTTTAGCCGGGAATATCCCCTCCACAATCTGCTCGAACTTTTCGGCTTCGTGTGCGCGATCGTAACCGGGCGCAGCAGTCCGCGCCGATTTTTCCATCGCCTTCCTGCGCGGCTCATCCGCCGCCAGCGCGCGCACCGCAATCACCATCTCTTCCGGAACATCCGGATTGCAGCACACCGCAAAACCCAACTGCGCGCCCAGCGACGCCACATCCGTTTCCGTCGGCGCCACCGCTACAATCGCCTTGCCCGCCGCCAGGATTCCGTACAGTTTGCTCGGCACCACCACGCCCTCTAGCCCGCGCTTGATGGTGATCACGTGCGCATCCGCCGCGGCCAACACGGAGGGAATCTTGCTACCAGGAAAAAAGGGCAGGAACACGATGTTGGAAGCTCCAGCTTGCTTCGCCAACGCCTCCACCTGCTTGCGCTGCGCTCCGTCACCGATAAACGCCAGCCGCACGCCGTCATCCGCCAACTTTTTCGCGGCCGCGATCAACGTTTCCCACGCGCCGTAAAAACCCAGGTTGCCCGCGTGCACCAGCACGAATAGCGCATTCCCGCGAATCGCCTGAATCACCTCGACGTCCAGCGCCGGAGGAGCTGCGTTCGCGGACGGAATTTCCGCGCCATCGCGCACCACCGCAACGCGCGATGGGTCTACGCCCTTCTGAATAATCCGCGCGCGCATGTCTTCGCCCAGCACGATCACGCACGCCGCGCGTCGCAGCGCCCAGCGATGCAACCGCTCCCATACGCGTGCCAACGCACCTGGCGGCACCAGCGCGCCCCCCACCGCCATGTCCGGGTACAGATCGCGAATGTTGTAGATGTACGGCTTGCGCTTCAGCAGCGCCACAAACGCGCCCACGATTCCCTGAAAGGGCGGGTCCGTCATCGCCAGCACCACATCGCAGGGCACAAATAGCGCCCGTGGAACCGCCAGCGCCACATAACTTAAATAGTTGAAGACGCGGCGCCGCATCTGAAAGCGTGGATAATCCGTGGAGCCCACGCGAATCACGCGCAGCCGTCCCAGCTGCTCCGTTTGCGAAACGCGCCAGGCTCGGCGGTCCGTCGGATCGTACGACGGTCGCCCGCACAGCACAGTGATCTCGTGGCGCTGCGCCAACGGCTCCGCCACGGACAGCGCCATTTTCGCCGTCGCCGAAGTATCCGGCGGAAAATAAAGATTGAGCAGCAGAATACGCACCGCGAGATTGTACAAGGAAGCGCGCCCAACGCGGCAGCGCGCTGGCTGGTGTTTTCTCAGAATGACGAAACTAGTTATGGAAAATGTTGGCTGCTGGAATTACGCGGTATGTTGGTGTTGTCTGCACCCGCGAACAAAGTGATGAAGTCGCTTCAATCATCGGAATGGCGCGACGATGCTCGCGCTCGTTTTCAGTAGCACCTATGCTTATTTCCCGATGTCCACAGCCTGCTTCTTCTCCCACATGCGAAAGCCGCCCAGAAACGCATTTTCGTTGGCGCCTAAGCGCGCCCCCGCCGGCAGATCTTTCAGCTTCTTGGAGTTCCCGCCGCCCAGCACAACGTAATCCGCCTCCAGCGCGCCCTTCAGCTTTTCAGTGATCTTCACGACTTGCTGCCGCCATTTTTTCTTGCCAAGTTTCTCCAGGCCGCGCAGCCCCAGGAAGTCTTCATAGGTTTTGTCCTTCTTGTAAATCAAATGCGCCAATTCCATGGGTTCCAGCACATCATTTGAGATCATCGCCGAGCCCAATCCTGTTCCCAACCCCAGGAACAGCATGCGGCCGCCCTTGTAGCTCCCCACGGCCTGCATCGACGCATCGTTGATCAACTTCACTGGAACGCCGAAAGCTTTGCGGAAGTCGAAGCCCATCCATCCGCCGCCCAGATTATGCGGCTCGCGCAATGGATGACCATTGATAATCGGCCCGGGATAGCCGAGCGAGACGCAATTGTATTCCCAATCCTTGGTGGCTTGCTTCACCACCTGCACCATCTTTTGCGCCGTCATCGTCGGCCCAGAAGGAATCTTGAGCGGCTCCTTTTGGCCGGTGGCCAGCATCTTGACGTTCGTGCCACCAACATCGATGACCAAAACTTTCGTGACTTTCGCAGGTTTCGCTACTGTCACCACTGTCGCTGCCTTGGCCGCGGTCGCTGCTTTCGCCACTGTTGCTGCTTTCGCCGTCTGTCCAGCTTTCATGCTCGCGCCTCCTTAAAGCCTTGATCGCCTTGCCTGAAGCTATTGCGTTTCCGGCCTGCCGCCAAGCAAATTCTTCGGTCGGTTCCACTTTTCATAATAGCGGCACGCCGCGAATACCACGCCAACCGGTCCAGCTCCCCGCGACCACAATGCCCGGACGCCGCAGCACCGGATAGCCTCAATGCGGCGCGTCCTGCAAAATCTGATCCAAGTTCTCGCGGGCCAGGGTATTTTGCGGGTTGAGCGTCAGAGCCCGCTCCAAATGCGTTTTGGCCTCCGCCAACGCGCCGGCCGCCGCCAGCGCGCTCCCCAGGTTGGCCTCGGCGTTGGCGTCTTTCGGGCTCAGCCGGACCGCGGCGCGAAACTCTTCGACCGCCGCGGAAAAATCCTCGTGCCGCGCCAGCGCCAGCCCCAGATTGTAATGCACATCGAAATAGTCTGGGCGCGCCTTCACCGCTGCGGAAAGATGTTCGATCGCCGCGGAAAGTTGTCCCATCGCCAGCAGCGCCCCGCCCAACGCGTTTTCCACCGTGGCGTCACCTGGACGCAAGCGCTGTGCCTCCGCAAACTGTGCCGCGGCATCCCGCGTCTCGCCGCGCATTTGCAGCATCGCGCCAAGATTGTAATGCGCTTCAAAGTCGTCTGCATTGTTTTCAATGTGATGCCGCGCCAGTGCTTCCTCCAGCTTGATCCGCGGATCGGCGACTCCGACGCGTTCAGCGGCGCCGGCGGGATTGGCGCCAGCTTCGTTTGTCGGCAAAACCTGCAGCCACAGGTGCGCCATCTCGTCGCTGGCGCGATTTCCCGCCACCACGCGTTTCGGAGGATCGTTGGGATTCGCCGAATTGTCTTGTGAGTTGTCGTAAATGTAGCGCATCACGATTGTGGTTCCACTGGCGAGCTTTACCGGCTGCGCGTAGCGATAGACCGCCTGCCAATTCAAATCCCAATGCGCGATATGGATCAGCGTTTTTTCTTCGCCACTCGGCAGGCGCGCCAGCGCCAACAAATCCTTTCCCAGATAGTGTGCGTGGGGATAGATCGCGAGCAGTTCCACGTCAACCGGCAAAGTAAATTCATCGGAAACGACAAAATGTTTCTCGCCCGCCGGAATATCGAGTTGCTTATCGCACTCCAGCTGCAGCAATACCGGAAACTCCGTGGCGGGCTGCGGCGTGAAGTACAGCCCCACGCTTGGCTGGATCTGTTCCGGCTTGCCGGATGGCTGCAAGTGCGTGTTCAAGACTAAATCGTCTCCGGCGTCGAGACGCAGCGCCATAGAGTTAGGCTCGGGTCGCGGAAGGGTTCCGGGCTTCCAGAAGAGAAAATGGCCATCCGGATCAAAATTTTCCGATTCAATCTGCAGTTCCATGCCCGCGAAGCCATCGCCCGGTTGCGCTTCTTCGTGGCGCGCCGAATCGGAGCGATCCACAAGGAGATTGGCGTGATGCACTAACCGCTTGTTGCCGGGGCGAATCTCCACCGCGCGGACCCAGCGCGTCTCTGCCACCGGCGCGCGAAAGACAAAATTCCAATACTGATCCGTGCCGCCAGACGGCAGCGTGAACGGTTTCGTCGCCCGCAGAATTACGTCCGGCTTGCCCATCTGCCAGCCTTCCGTGAATTTCGGCAGCGCTGGCAAATCCTTTGCGGCGCCCTGTGGCGTGCCCGCTTCGTACCACGTGCGAAACAAGGCGATTTGCTCATCCGAAAGGCGCAGTTCGTCGGCGAACGCGAAATCACCGCGGTCGGGCAGCCACGGCGGCATAAATCGTCGTGACGTGACGGAAACGATCTGCCGCGCGTGGGCTTTCACGTCGTCGTAGGTAAGCAGCGAAAATGGCCCAGCTTCCCCAGGGCGGTGGCAGTTCGCACAGATGTGAAAAACAATCGGCGCAATATCCCGATTAAAGGTAACTTCTCGATCCGTACCCTCGCGCGCCGTAACTTGTCGCGCCGTTCCCGATGCGGCCGCCGCTGCGTTTTGCGCAGCTGCGAATGCATGTTGCGCGCGATATGGTTCCGCGTGCGATGCTGCGATCACGGAGAGAACCGCGAGCACAGCAGCAATTGCACCAACATATTTTTGTTTTCGCATCGAAAAAATCATGACGCGTGGCATCTTCACATGCCGCATCATGCGCCAGCAGATCATTGCAGATCGGAAAGATAACATCCTACCGCCGCCACGCTCGGTAAGGTTGCCGGATGTCCGCTCGCGGCCGCGGCAATAGCATCGGCAAGTTCGTGCGTGGTGGGCGCGGGACGGGCGCGGCCAAAATCTTCAAACCAATTATCGATTCGCCCGTGATACACCAGCCGCCCCTTGGCATCAAACACGGCCGCTTCCGGGGTCACCGAAACCTGCGCGCGCTTCATTAGTTCGCGTTGCGGATCGCGCAACACCGGTAGCGCCAAGTGATACACCACCTCGTGCTTGCGAATCTCTTCGGAACTTTCTCGCTTGTCGGGATAGACCATCCAAAACGCCGCGTCAGAAGCGTGCTTCGCACTCAGCCGCATAATCTCTGGCGCGTAGCGATTCGCAATCGGGCAATCGGTGCGCACAAAAATCAGCACCACCACTTTTCCCGCCGCGCTGGCCCATGGATCCTGCGCCACGCCGGAGCCGGCGACGACCGATGGAGCCGCAGCGTTTTCCGGAAGGCACCACAGCATCGCGCCAAATAAAATGGCGCAGCACACCAGAAAGCAGCGGAAAATTTTGCGATATTCCATGCTCATAAAGCCCGCCGAATGGCGGCTACCGCGAGTCTACGAAAGCCCGTCCGCGATGTCCATCAACGCATCTGGTAATAACGGTTGTGCGCCGAACGGGGGAATCGCCTTGACACCCACGTTTCATGAGCGCAGTGTTGCACTACGCAAGAAAAAGTCGCCTTCCATCGCAAGACCCGCAGTGTTCTTTTCACTCGGCGGGCTCGTTACACAAATCGCAGCCGCCCGGCAAGTCATGGCGGCTCGCAAGTAAAGTTAAGTAAAAGAGGTCACTATGTCGGTTCTTCCCTGGATTCTCGTTGGACTCGCAGCTGCCTGGTTGGCGGGGAAATTCGCGCCGCAACCGGAGAGAGTAGCGGTGCCAGCAACACCGGAAGCGCCGGTTCGCCAGTGATTCCCTCCACCGTGGTGCAATACATCGGTTTCCAGTCCAAGCCGCTCTCCCGCGAATACACTTTCAACGTCCGCGAAGGCGTGGAACAACGCGAGTTCACGCTCTCCATCGAAAATGAAGCGTTCTCGACGCGCCGGGCCCGCTATCAGGATGGTCCGAACATCTGTTCGCTGCGCCTGCGCACCGAACTGGCGTGCGCCACTCCGCCCGTCGCTCCGGTGCATTACCAGATTACCGGTGCGGAACTGGACGATTTTCGCGAGACGCACTCTCCAAAGCCGACACGCAATCTGTACACGCCGAAACGCGACGACGATTTCTAGCCGCGGTTTTTGTGCCCAACCAGTCGCTTCCGTTATCGCTTTTGTGTTAAATCTCGTTCTTATTTTGCGCCCAATCAGCTAACGCTACACGGCGATTTGACTTGTCACCGGCGTGCATCTGCGCGATGATTTAAAAGTCGGCGATCAGCCCTCGCATTACCTGCTTTTTTTTCATCTACATTCCGCTTCGCATCTTCGGACGTCGAGGTAGAAAAAGGACCTGTATGCCCATGGAACTGGATGCTTTAGAGAGAAGAATTCCCGGTGAAAAGTCGATTAATTGGGTCACCACGTCGGTCATGGCCCTGTTCCACGTGGGCGCCATCGCGGCGCTGTTTTTTTTCACCTGGAAAGCGCTCTTCGTTTCGCTGCTGCTGTGGTGGATGTCCGGCAGTTGGGGCATCGGCATGGGTTACCACCGTCTGCTGACGCATCGCGGCTACAAGACGCCGAAGTGGGTGGAATATTTTCTAACGCTTTGCGCCACGCTCGCGCTCGAAGGCGGTCCGATTTTCTGGGTGGCCACGCATCGCATCCATCATCAATTTTCTGACCGCGATGGCGATCCGCATTCGCCGCGCGACGGCAAGTGGTGGGCGCATATCGGCTGGCTGCTGGTGGGCAAATCGATGCATCACGATACGTCCACGCTTTCGCGTTACGTTCCGGACCTGGCCAAGGATAGATTTCACGTTTGGATCACCAAATTTCATTACATGCCGATCATCGCTGTCGCCGGTCTTCTGTATGGCTTTGGGGCGGCGTTTGGTGGCGGCGTGCATGGCGGAGTTTCTTGCGTGCTGTGGGGAATTTTCCTGCGCACCACGCTGGGGCTGCACTTCACCTGGCTGGTAAATTCCGCGACGCATGTGTGGGGCTCACGCCGCTTCGTTACGCGGGATACTTCCACGAATAATTTCGTGGTGGCCATGCTCACGTTTGGTGAAGGCTGGCACAACAATCACCATGCGCATCCAACGTCCGCGCGGCACGGGCTGCGCTGGTATGAAGTGGACCTGAACTGGTACGGCATCTGGGTGCTCAATAAGCTGCACCTGGCCAAGCAAATTCAACGCGCCAAATGGACGGATCGTCGCATGACCGAGGACGTGCTCGTTCCTCCGGCTCCGGCACACGCTTCGCAAAGCGACTTGGGCTTGGCCTCTTAGTAGCACAGGCACTCTTGCCTGTGCGGTTTGGCCGAATGTTTATGCGCAGAAAAGAGCACAGGCAAGAGTGCCTGTGCTACTAATCCGCCGGTTCAATGAAAGTCGTGTGAGCCCGTTTCCGCTTGGGTAACCGTCAGCGATTCGATGCGTTCCACTTTTACGGACGTGGTGTTTTCCTGATTCTGCAGCCGGCCTTCGAGCAACAAATACGGGTGATGCACCACCACGGTGTGATCTTTCTCAAACAGTTGCGGCGTAATGATCGCATTCGCAATTCCCGTTTCGTCTTCCAAACTTAAAAACACAAATCCCTTCGCCGTTCCCGGGCGCTGCCGAGCGATTACCGCGCCCGCCACGCGTACGCGCATGCCATCGGGCAATTTCGGCAGTTCCACCGCCGAGCGCACTCCCGCGGCGCGCAAGGCGGCGCGGTGATACGCCAGCGGATGCGGACCCACGGTCATTCCTGTTCCCAGAAAGTCCGCCACCAATCGTTCTTCGGCGGTCATCTGCAGCAAAGGCGAAGCACCATTGCCCACCGCGACGGTGCCCACGGGCGCAGCCATACTTTCGGCTTCAATTTTTATCGGTGTGTTTTCTTCTAATTTTATTTTCTGCTGCGGTTTCTCAATTGGTTCCGCAATTGCTTCCGCTACCGCCTCATCCATGCCTTCCAGCAGCGGTCCCGCGGCGCGTGCGGCGCGCTCCACTTGCCACAAGGCATCGCGGCGATGAAAGCTGCGTTCTGCGGAAATAAAATTCAAGGCTCCCACGGCAGCCAGCGCCGTCAACTCTGATTTTTGTATTCCCGGAACCCGCCGCTTTAGCTCTGCGATGGAAGTAAATTGCCGTATCCCGCGCTGCCGGGCAATCTCTTGGCCGGTCTCTGCGCGCAATCCTTTCACATAACGCAACCCCAATCGCACGCTGAAACCTTCGGGCAATTTTTCCAGGAGGCATTCCCAGTGCGAGCGCATCACGTCGATGGGTTTGAAGCGTTGGCCGTGCCGGTGCGCATCCTTCACCAAAGTTGCCGGCGAATAAAATCCCATGGGCTGATTGTTCAGCATCGCCGCGGTAAACGCCGCCAGGTAATGACATTTCAAATACGCGCTGGCATAGGCGATCAGCGCGAAGCTTGCGGCATGCGATTCCGGGAATCCGTACAGTGCAAATGAAGTGATCGACTGCACGATGCGGTCTTGTGTTTCGCCATGAATCCCGTTTTTTGCCATTCCGGCGCGCAGTTTTTCTTCCACTTCCTTCATGCGCTTCACCGAGCGCTTAAATCCGAATGCGCGGCGTAGCTCTTCCGCTTCGCTTCCGGAAAAGCCTGCCGCAATCATGGCGATACGCAGCAACTGCTCCTGAAACAGCGGGACGCCCAGCGTTCGCGCCAGCACTTTTTCCAGCGACGGATGCAAACACTCGGCTTTTTCTTTTCCTTGCCGCCTCCGCAAATACGGGTGCACCATTTTCCCCACGATCGGCCCCGGCCGGATAATCGCCACCTGCACCACGATGTCGTAAAAGCAGGTTGGATGCAGCCGCGGCAAGCAGGACATTTGCGCGCGGCTTTCGATCTGAAACATCCCCACGGTGTCGGCTTTTTGCAGCGTTTGGTAAACCATCTCATCGTCGCCCGGCAATTTTCCTAAATCGACTTGTTCTCCATAATCGCGCCGGATCATTTCGATGGAATCTTCCAGCACCGCCATCATCCCGAGACCCAGCAAATCCACTTTTACGATCTTCATGTCCGCGCAATCTTCTTTGTCCCACTGCACTACCACGCGACCCGGCATCGTGGCAGGCTCGACGGGCACAATCGAATCAAGCTGCCCCTGGCAAATCACCATGCCGCCGGAGTGCTGGCCGAGGTGGCGCGGCAAGTCCTGTACCGCCTGGCACAGCTCAAAGAATTTGCGGATGCGCGGCTGTTTTAAATCAAATCCCGCGTCGCGAAATTGCCGTTCCAGCGAATCGTTCGCATCGCGATATTCCCACGCGCCCACCAAACTCGAAAGCCGCGCCAGCGTTTCAGTATCGAAAGAAAGCACCTTGCCGATTTCCCGCGCAGCGGACTTGCCGCGATAGGTGATCACGTTGGCAGTCATCGCCGCGCCCAGCTTTCCATAGCGCTCGTAAACATATTGAATGGCGCGCTCGCGCTGATCGCCGCTGGGCAAATCCAGGTCGATGTCCGGCCAGTCGTCGCGCTTATCGGAAAGGAATCGCTCGAACAGCAGATCCATTTTTACTGGGTCCACCGCGGTAATTCCCAAGGCATAGCAGACCGCGCTGTTGGCCGCCGAGCCGCGCCCCTGCACCAGAATATTTTTCTCGCGGCAAAACCGCACGATGTCCCACACGATTAAAAAATATCCCGGCAGATCCAGCTTTTCGATCAGTGCCAGCTCGCGTTGCAATTGCTGGCGGGCTTTTTCGTCGTCCGCGCCATAACGCCACAGCATCCCTTCGTGCGCGCGTTCGCGCAGAAAACTCATCTGTGTCTGGCCCTTGGCTACGGGATATTCGGGAAATTTGTAGCCCAGATCGTTCAGTGTAAATTGCAGCCGTGCGGACAGCTCCTGCGTATGCGCAATCGCCTCCGGTAAATCGCGGAACAACTGCAGCATCTCTTGCGGGGATTTAACGCGATTCTCGCCGTTGCGGCTCAACAACCGCCCTGCATTCGCCAGCACGCGGTGATGCCGCAAGCAGGTAAACACGTCCAGAATTTGCCGCTGTTCAGGGCGCGCGTGCCGCACGCCATTCGTGGCCAGCAGCGGAAGCTGCAATTTTCGCGCTATCTCCACCGCCGCGGCATTGCGCGCTTCTTCTTTCCGGCAAAAATGGCGCTGCACTTCCACATAAACATTTCGCCGCCCAAACAGTTCACAAAGCTCCGTAACGCGTTTTATCGCCGCACTTATTCCGCCGCTTTCGAGCGCGTGCGCCAGCGCGCCTTCTTCTCCGCCGGTCAAACAAATCAGCCCTTCGCTAAGCTCCGCAACTTCCTGCGGGCGAACACTTCCTTTACCTTTCGCTGATCGCAATTTCATTCTGGTGATCAGCCGGCAAAGGTTTTGATACCCTGTGCGCGATTTCACCAGCAATGCATAGCGCCAGCCGCTCACGCCTTTTTCCGCGTTTGCTTCCTCGGCGGTCACCTCCGCGCCGATGTGCGCTTTCACCCCGGCCTTCACACCGGCTAGATGAAAACGAGCCGAGCCGTAAACTCCATCGCGATCGAGCAGCGCCATCGAGGGCATCCCATGCTCCGCGCACACCGCAATTAAATCTTCCGGAATCGACGCGCCTTCCAGAAAACTAAACGCCGACCGCGCATGCAACTCGCAATACATCAGTCATACATCCCGCGCGCGAACCATCCCTGACGCACCGCATCGAAATAAATTCGATAACGTCTGAATTCTTCCTCGAACTTTTCTGTTTGTGCGCCGTTTGTTGGCACCCCTTTTTGCTGAAGATGTTTTGCCGTTTGGAATGTTCCTGCGCAGGGTGACTGAGTTTGCGCCTTGCGGCTTTTGTCCACGAAGCGAACTTCCAGGTCCCATTCGTCTTCGTTCCATTGCTCTTCGCGCCACCATTCTCCGGAGGTGCGCCATGGGCCGGAAGCTTTGCACACTTCCGAGCGCCGGCCCTGCACAAACACTTCGGCCGGCCGGCCTTCGCGCGAATTCACGTGGATGGGCAGCGGCGGACGAAACACGCGGAAGCTCATCGCCGCGGAATGGTTCGGCAAATGTTTTTCCACAATTTCGGAGCTGCGCTTTTTGGCGGCTTTTTTTCTGGGTGAGTCCTTTGCTTCTTCCTGCACCGGCAAAAACTTCCCCATGCGAAACTCGCCCGGCCGGTGCGTATCTACCACCTCCGCTGACCCCACATTTCCTTCACCCACTACGCCCGCGAGTCGCGCCAGCGTCAGCTCCAGCTTCTCCACATCGGGAAAGCTCGGTAAAAAAAGCCCGCGCTGTGTAATCCTCGGTCTTGATGCTTCCGCCGCCACCAGTACCTTTACGATTGGCGCTCCCGGCGGACTGCCCTGCAAGCGCAGCCGCAGCAATTTCAGCAAAAGCTTGGCGTCGCGCATGGGCACTGGCAGTTGCATCACCCGCTCATAAATTCCCGGCATATTCTTGGCGCGCACCACCTCCGTGCGCACATCCAGCGCATTCTCAAACGCCGGCTGCAAATCGAATCGCACGCGCAACAAACTCGCCGCCAGAGCCCGCGCCGTTAATCGCGCGCAAAGCTGATCCAGCAGCCGCCCCAGCACGAATGACAGCGGCTCCAACTCCTCAACCGCGTCATCCAGTTCCATTTCTTCTTCAAAAACCAGTTCCGTTTCAGCGACCACCAGTGCACGGGAAGCCGCTCCACGCGCCAGCGTTCGCAGTTGCACGCCTGCCTGCCCCAGCCGCTCAGAAAGCTGCGGCACCGGCAGCCGCGCCAGCGCCGCGCAAGTTTTTATCCCCCAAAGCGCCAGCGTCTCCGCAATTTCTTCGGGCGGTGAAAGCACGGTGACGGGCAGCTCGCCAATCCGCGATGCTTCTTCGCCCGCCGCGATCAGCGTAATCCCCGCAAATCCGCGCGCCGCTATTTCCGCCGCAGAAATATTTTCCGCAATCGCCACGTTCACGCGCAGCCCGCATTCCCCCGCACGCGCCACCAATAATTCCGCAATTGTTTCTTCTGGGCCCAACAGCGAAGACAATCCCGCGATATCCAAAATAACCAGATCCGCCGCAGTCTCCTCCATCCGCGGAGATACCGACCAACCCACATCGCGCAACGCCGCATGCGCCGCCTTCTCTGCCGCCACCGACCGCGCGCGAATCTCCACTCCCACAAACTGAGCGGCATTCGCCTTGGTCATCCCTAAAAAAATCCCTGTGGCCAACGCTCGCGCGTTCGCCGCCACCACGCTAAATAACGGCGGAGCATTCCCATCGATCAACGCAATGGCTCTCTCGCGCAATCCGGGCTCTGCACGCGACTCCGCACGCACCACGGCCTGCACCATAAATTCCGGAACGTAAATAGCTGCGAATCCCATATTGCAATCTGAAAATCGTCTCCGCCGCGCAAATCAAAAATGTGTCGCACCTACGGCGCTTGTGGTTTTGGGAATGCGTTACCCAGCGCTCACGCGCTGGGCTAAACTGTGCCGTGCCTACGGCGCTCTGTAGGGCGCAGCATGCTGCGTCCCTGCTTGCCCAGGCGTACGAACTCAACTGTCTGTCGGATTTCCCGACAATTTAAATTTAATCTCCGCACAAATAATTCCATTCTGTTTTAATCGCAAACTCCGCCGCATCCATTCGCTTCCCATCCATTTTCCGCACATCGATCGAAAGCACCCGCCCCGTCATCGAACGGTCGTGCGCCCGCGCATCTTCTGTCTGCATTCGCGAGCGCACCACCTCCGCCCAGCTCTTCGTGCCCTCTAGCAAGCATCCCGCCGCGTGCACATTTTTCCCCCGCCCCCCTGGAGATGAGCGCACAGCCAGGATTGGCTGTTCCTCAGAATCAATTGCGTGCGACGCTTCATGCGAAGTCTCGCTCGACGTCTCACGCCAAACGCCCGCCTGGCCCTCAACGCGCAACACCAGCGACGCGCAAGTCTTCGCGTGCGACTCCTGCCCCAGCAAAAAAAGTATTGTTGCCGTGCCCTCCACCGCACGGCGAAACCGGAACCACACATTCGGCTGCACCTGACGCACCACGCGCGGCGCCGCATCGCTCAAATCCAGCGCAAGCAATCCAAATCCTCCGCCCTGAATCAGCAAATCCGTGGCCCGCAACGCCTGCTCGATATTTTTGCAGCGCACCCACAAGAGCTGCCGCAAGTTCACCCCTGCCGCGAGCGCCGCCGCCGGATCAAACGCATCCCGCCCATCCACCAGCGCGCAAACCTCGCCTTCGCGCGTGCGCGCCGCCAGCGCCGCCAAGAGCAAACTGGTCCGGCCGCTCCCCGCCCCGCCAAAAACCTCCGTCAAGCACCCGCGCGGCAGCCCTCCCGTCAACTCATCGATCTCCGCAATGCCGGTGGACGCGACCTCCACCACCGAGCGGTCGCGATACTCGAGAGGCGCCACCACGCGCCCCGCCAGCGCCGTCTCCACCTGCAAACGCAAAGCCGCCACACGACTACTGATGGGCATTCAGCACATTCCTGGGGCATCCCGGCGGAAAAGGCGAGGTAGAGGAGGATACAATATTCGCTTTTTGTTCGCCTACGAGAAAATAATCTACCCTCGCGCCGTCTTTGTCAAGCGCCCCTATCTCCCACATTATGTGTGATTAAAATGTGTGTGACGACGAGAGTCGAGCTAATGCGTTTTTTCTGGAATGCTGGAGTCCCTGCTCATCCCATTCCGTACCAGTCTCAAGTTCGTATCGTTAGCAGTCACAACCGGACAATCTCTCCGGTCTCCGATTTGCAATTCATCGACTTGTTTCCACCTGCCAAAAAAAATTAATTTCTGTCCAACACTAATTCCTGGATCGATTAAATCCATTCGAGAGGAGAGCGGAAATTCCCGTATCTCGTCGACTTTCAAGTCTGAATCCCCTTTAACGTGCTCAAGTGCCCGAACTTTTGCGGTTACTTTTGAATCTTCCGCGCCACGCATATTCTTCCGAAGTTGAACAATTTCTCCCGTCGTTATGTACAAGCTGTCCCGCCCTAAAATCTCAATCGTTTGCGGAGAACAATCCACATGTCTCCGCAACGCTTCCACGCGAGGCCGCTCAGCGAGGTACTGCGACCATGCAGCAGGCATGAGATCTATTTGCGTGAAACAAGAATGCCAACGCGTCAGACAGGAAAGATCGATCGTCATCAATCGATCAGTTTCAGCGCGATCTAGGTATGGCGTGAATTCAACCCAGCCGAAAACACAGATTTCACAACCTCCTGGAGCACCTATCACGTATTCGGGATGTATCGCTAGCTGCGGATTGATTTCGTAATCGAAGAAACGGCTAAACCTTGGGACGCTGTCAACTGTCGCGATGAGCGAATATTCGCCCTGCCACACATTTAACGAATCGGCTGTCGCTGGTCCATAAGTTTCAATCACAACTGAAAAGTTCTTGCTCCAGACGATTCCATCTTGTACGCCAATAGCCGCGCTGACCCGAGACGGGTGGCCGCCCATCCGGACATATGTGCGAAATAGAAACGCCGCCACACTCACAAAAGGCCCTTGATCGTAAGAAAGTTTTAGCCGCCAACGGAGGTAATCATCCAACCGCACGAATAAATTGGCGTGAGAAACAAAACCTAACACAGAATCGCTGATCGTGATCTGCAATTTACATGTGCTCTCATCGCAGGGTCCATCAAAGTCGGTTTGTCCATACCACCGCTCGAACTGACTCCGTACTTCGTACCAGTGCGTCTTGCGCAGTTCGATGGAGCGAATCTCTGTAAGTAGCAGTTCAGCGCGATGCCGGAAGATGCGTTGCTCAATTTGGGTGGAAATCACAATCAAGATAAACAACGCACAAAGCGATACGAACAATACCTTCAGCCACTTTCGCAACAGGCGTGTCCGAGCCATCAAATATTAGACACCGAAACGAATGCTAAGTGCCTTCTTCACTTCCCGAATTCTCGTCCGGCAAAACAAATGTCGGGTCGGTTGCTCATGCAACCTCGATCCCGCAAGCGCTTGGTATCCAAGGTCTGGCCGCAGCAAAAGTTCCCACAAATAAACGTGATGGGTCGTGGCAAAGGGCGTCAACTCTTCACCACAAAGTACTTGACAATAGAAAGCCACGTATATGTAATAACGTCGAACCGCAGTTTCACCGAGGTCTCTAAAATGGAAATCGTACGCCCCTCTCCGCCGGCAAACTTTGGCGCTGGGCCCGCGACGTCCTTCCGCGAAAACTTAATCGACGCCCTCCGCTTCTGGGAGCTGCGCCGCATCCTCTATAACGCCATCCTCGCCGCCGTCACCATTTCATGGTTCGCCGCCACCTGGCCACATTTCCGCCCCGCTTTGCAGCTGCAATACCTTCTTCCGCTCGCGGGCCTCGCGCTCATCGCCAACATCCTCTATTGCGCCGCCTACCTCGTGGACCTGCCGATGCAACTCAGCGCATGCAACGCCACTTGGAAGCGCTACCGCTGGCTCCTATGGCTCGCAGGAACGCTCTTTGCTTTCGTCCTCACAAATTATTGGATTGGCGACGAAATCTATCCCGATTTTCACTGACATCATCGGGATCGTTCTTGATTTCCTTCGCTGGCTGCGGGCCTAAAAGTCGAAGCGATAGCCGAGAATCATTTTGGCGATTAAGTGGTCTGTGGCGGCGGTGAGGCCGACGCCGAGGCCGAAGTTGATTTCCCATTTGGGAGAGACGTTGAGGTCGACGGCGGGAAAGATCTGGTGTTGCTGCTGGCTGATGGGAAGGAAGCCGGTAATGGAACCGGTGGAACCGTAGTACTCGAGGCCGCCGGCAATTTTTTGCGTGAAGTTGTAGCTGAATTTCGCGTTGGGCGAGAAGACCACGCCTTGATTGACGCTTTGGCCGTGGAACGAACGATCCAACGTGGGGTTGAAGGCTAGGTACCAGCGGCCGATTTGTTTGTCCACGATGGGGCGGATTTCCCAAGTCCAGGTGTCCACAGAGAATTTGGCGCGTTGGTAGCCGATTTCATTGGACAGGCTCACGCCGACGGGCCAGTTCCACTTGGGCGGGACGCGGACACGCGGGCGGATGTGGTCGCCAACCCACTGGACGCCATAGCCGTTGCGCTCGTAGGTGAAGATATAAAAGCCGACTTCAAACCAATCGTTAATGCCGTGGGTAATTTCGATCGTTTCGTGTTCGGCGTGGTTCGAGGGGAGGACGCCGTTGATGATGGTCTTGCTGCCATCAATGGTGAAATTGCTGTGAAGTTCAACCATGGTTTTGCCAGGATCAACGGTTTCAGAACCGTAGACCTGAATTTCGTAGTTGTCCTGGGCGCGGGCGGAGGCCGTGCAGAAAAGAGCGGCAAGGAAAAACAGAGCAACGGAGATGTGGCGGCTCAAATCGGTATCCTTCGGACAACATAGCATGATGTCCCAACAGGGACGAAAAATAAGACTTGCACGGAACGCTTGGCGTTGCGCGCGACGGTTTCCGCGCTTCCCCCGCGTGAGCGAGTCTTCATCATCAGTGGTTGGATGCCTGATATTCGATCGCGAGTACGATCGAGACACAAAAAAACCGAAGATTGCGCGGCGCTATGGCTGACGGCCTCCGGGCATCTCACTGGATTGCATCGGCAGGTTAATTTCGCGCACTGGCAGATCGATTTCGCCTGGTCGCGCGGGCGGTTCCAATCCATCGGTCAGCAACAGGCCCTGCAGCGTGATGGCGTTCACCCACAGTTCTTCGAGCGCCGAAATGTAGCCATCGTGCAACTGAAACAATGTTTGTTGCACTTTCAGCACCTGCGGATAAGACGCGGTCATCAGCCCATATTTATTGACGAGGAGTTCGTAGGATTTTTGCGCGCGCGGCAGCAGCTGAGTGGCGTATAGATCCACCATGATCCGCGAATTCCGGTACATGCCCATGACGCCGGCGGAACGCTCGCGGAGTGTAAGTTCCACGCGTTTGGTTTCCGCCTGCGCGCGCTGAATGTCGCTTTGCGCGGCCGCGATGCTGCCCTGATTGCGATTGAAAATGGGCAGTTGCACGCCGACTTCGGCGAATCCGATCAAACCGGCAGCGCGACGATTCGGAGGGTCGATAAACTCGTTGTCTTGCGAGAGCCCGGCCCTAAATTCGAGATCGGGAATCGGTTCGCGGCGCGCTCGCGTTAGCACGGCATTGGCGCGCTCCACGCCAGCTTGAGCGATAGCCACCGAAGGACTGTCGCGCAGCAGAATTTCAATGGCTTTGTCTTCATCGACCTCCGGCAAGTTGCGGTCGAGATACCCGGCCAGCGTGCCCGTTTCCAGGCTGGGATTCCCGACCACGGCGGCGAGCGCGCGCCATTCTTGGCGCAGCATATTTTCCTGCAGCATCACGTCCATCTGCAGCTTCTGCTGCTCGACTTCCGCTTGCAGCACTTCGCTTTCGTCGGCCTGGCCAATATTCCGGAGTTGCCGCGCGGTTTTTACCGCTTCGCTGGAGATTCCCACCAAATCCTTTTTTGAGTCCAGCATCTCTTGCGCGGAGAGGACGCGATAGTAAGCAATGCGCACGGCGTTCGTGACGCGCAGCTCTTGTTCGCGAGATTCCATCTCGGCGATGCGCACGTCTTGGGTAAATATTTTGCGGTTTTGCGCCAGCTTGCCTCCCGTCACGAGCGATTGCGAGACAAACGCGCCCTGTTCCCCGCCACCAAATGCGCCGCCGCGGATTTCGTCGCCCGCGTAACCCACCGTGGGGTTCGGAGGTAGCCCAGACTGCAGTTGCCGCGCTTTGGCCGCGGCGATCTCCGCCTTGGCCTGCAGCAGCGTGGGATTTTTCTCAAACGCCATTTTTTCCAGGTCTTCCAAGGAAATGAGCTTCCCCCGCGGATTTTCCTGCGAGCGGCCCATGCGCGGAACTTGCGGCGTCACCAGCGGAATGTCGCCGTGGTGGTGGTGCATTTCTTCCATTTTCTGCATCGGCATCGGAGGTGGCTGTTGCGCGGCAGGAGCTTGGCCCCGTGCGTGTTGTGGACACCACGCCAGAATGGCAACTGCGGCGAACGTTAGAATTTTGGCAATTCTGTTCATCGGCATTCTCCTGAATTTTTCCCTGGCGTGGCCCGCGGGATTAGTCGTGATGTTCGTGATCATGGTGTTCTGGCTCGTGTTTTTCGTTTGGCGGGGCGCTCAAGCCGCGCCGCTTCAAGTCCATGATTTCGTCGAATTTTTCCGGCGGCAAGACACGCACCAGCGTCATCATGCCCATCATGTTGGCGCTCCAATTCCTTGGCAGGCCGTAGGTTTCTGGTTTGGCGACCGCTTCGTCCATGCCCATATCCATGAACGCGTCCTGCGGAAAGCCAGCAACAGAATTGGCGTCATCGGCGATGGGCGCGTGATGAACATGCTGAAATCCGATGGTGTTGGCCAGCGTCTGCATCTGGCTCAGAGCCTGCGTGTCATTGGTAGCCACGGTGGTGATCATGCGATCGGCAAGCAAATCAGACATGCTATTCATCATGTGGTGCGGCAAATGGCAGTGCAGCATCCAGTCGCCGAGATACTTGGCGTCGAACTCGATGTCGCGCGCTTGTGCGACGCCCACCAGCACAGTGTTTTCCCGGCGCCACGTGGATTCCGGTGAGCGCCCGGCTTCCGTGCCAGTGACCACAAATTGATTGCCGTGCAGATGCATGGGATGGTGATCCATGCCCAGGTTGACGATGCGAATGCGCACGCGGCTGCCCAGGCGTGCGATCAGCGGCGTGGTAGACGGCGCGGAGATGCCATTGAACGTCAGCCAGTTGAATTCCATGTTCGCGGTATTCGGCACGGTGCTGTTTGGCAGGATGGCCCACTCTTGCAAGACAATTCCGTAATCGTGATCCACGCGCGGCTGGTAGGGCTTTTCCGGATGCAGAATGAACAAGCCGATCATGCCCATCATTTCCTGCATGGCGCCGTGCGAATGATAGAAATACGTTCCTTCCTGATGTAGCGTGAATTCGTAGACGAAGCGGCCGCCGGGAGGGACGGGCTTTTGCGATATATACGGCGAGCCGTCCATTTCCATGGGGACTTCAAGCCCGTGCCAGTGCATGGTGGTGGATTCGGGAAGATGGTTGTCAAGAATGACGCGCACGCGGTCGCCCTGATTGGCCTGAATGGTGGGCCCGGGACAGCTGCCGTTGTAACCCCAGACCTCCATCATTTTGAACGGCACGATTTGGCGTTTGACCGGTTCGGCGATCAAGTGAAATTCCTTGACGCCGCCATCCATGCGAAAGGGTAGGTTCGGAACGTCGGCTGTTTCCACCAGTAGCGGAGCATCATCGTGACGCGCGCTTTCTTTTTTCCCCGTGCGCTTCATCCCAGGTACGTTCCTGGACATTTGCGTTTCCTGGGCAGTGAGCGCCTTGGCCGACGCGAACGCACCCGCCGCTCCCGCCAAAACATTCCACAAAAAGCCGCGTCTGCTACTCATGTTTTTGTCCTTTCAAGAGCGAAGGGCCGAAATTCGACAAGTGTAATGGGTTATGACAAGCATGGAAACGGATTATGCGTGCGGATGAGATTTGTCGTAAATGTCCATCAGCTGGCGAATGGAGGCGTGCGTATATTTCTGCGTGGTCGAAAGTGATTGATGGCCGAGCAGTTCCTGGATCGCGCGCAGGTCCGCGCCGTCAGCCAAAAGATGCGTGGCAAAGGCGTGGCGCAGCGAGTGCGGATGCAAGTCCCAATTCACATTTACGAGGCGGACGTATTTTTTCACGATGCGGCCGACGGAGCGTTGCGTGAGTCGCCGTCCAGCATAATTCAGGAACACCGCTTCGGTGTGCGGCGCTGCGCGGCGGCTGGCGCGCGAGCCTGCGGATTGCAATAAAAGTTCCTCACGCAACGGCCAGTATTTGTCCAGCGCTTCCTGGGCTTTGCCACCGTAAGGCACCACGCGTTCTTTGTTGCCCTTGCCGCGAACGCGCAGCATGTGTTCCCGCTGATCGATGTCGATCAAATTAAGACTGGTAAGTTCGCTGACGCGCAATCCGGCGGCGTAAAGAAGTTCGAGCAGGGCGCGGTCGCGCGGCAACAGCAGCCCTTCTTCGACCAATCTGGGTTTTAGCGTTTTATTTTTCGCAGCGCGCGAGAGTTCCACAACATCTCTCGCGGTTCCCGGGCCAGATTGCGGCGGCGCCAATTGATTCAGAAATGCATTCATTTCTTCTGCGGACAGCACGCTGGGAATGCGCTTGGGAAGCTTCGGCGTGGGAACCAGCCGCGCGGGGCTTTCTTTCAGCAAACCTTCGCGCACACAATATTTAAAGAAAGAGCGCAGCGTGGCCAGCTTTCGCGCGATGGAACTTTTCTGCAGACCTTGATCGTGCAGATGCGCGACAAATTCGCGTATGACATGGTGCGATACGCCGACGAGAGCGGGTGGCTTCAGACCGGGAGGCGAAAGATACGCGATGAATTGCGCTAGATCCTTGCCGTAGTTGGAAATGGTGTGCGGAGACGAGTTTTTTACAGAGCGCAGATAACCGAGGTATTTTTCGATAGCCTGGATCATTGGGACGGTTTTGTTGCCTCGTCTAGTATAGATGCAGTCTTGCAGTGACGCGCCTACGGCGCCGGAGATTGTTTCGTTCGCGCTATCGGAGTGGGCGCGGGGCTTTGCAGTAGCGTCGATTTTGAGGACTTGACGAGATGGGACGCAGCATACGCCGCTGCAAGCGTTGCGGTCGCAAAAGCGGCGTCAAGCCGCCGCACTCCAAAAAGTGGCTTACGGTTTGGCGCCGGCGGGGACGGGTTCTTCCTGCGGCGCCGGCGGGGCGACCGCGGGTTCAGGAGCCAGCTTTTCCCAGTCGCAGCCTTCTTTGAGGCAAGTGTAAACAGTGCCGATTTTCGATTTTTTCTCCACGATGAACGGCGCGCCGCACTTCGGACACGGCTCCGGTATGGGCATGAATGGCGTCGTAAAATCGCAATCCGGATAACGCGAGCAGCCGTAAAAAATGCGTGGACGTCCGCGGCCGCCTTTTCCAGCGCTGCCGCGGCGCACAAATTCGCCTTCATTGCACTTCGGGCATTTGATGCCCATGGTGATGGGCCGCGTGTACTTGCACTTTGGATAGCCCGAGCAGCCGATGAATTCGCCGAAGCGACCGTGCTTCTTAACCAACTGCTGCTCGCAGAGCGTGCATTTCTCTTCGAGCAACTCGTCCGGTTGCCGCGCGATGCGCGTGCCCTCCACGAGTCGGCGCGTGGTCTTGCAATCCGGATAGCCCGTGCAGGCCAGGAAAACGCCGAAGCGCCCGCGCTTGATGGCCATTTCCTTGCCGCAATTGTCGCAGTACTCGATTTTATTTGCGTCGCCGGGTTCGGAAGCCAACTCCGGCGCCATATCCTGAATGAAATCGCAATCCGGATAGCGCGAACAGCCCAGGAAAAATCCGTGGCGGCTGATGCGCTCCAGCAGTTCGCCCTCGCCGCACTTTTCGCATTTCTTGCCGGTGGGGATGCCCGCCTTGTACGAAATCATTTCGTCGCCGGCTTTGTCCAGATCGACTACGAATTTTTCCCAGAATTCGCGCACCGCGTCGCGCCAAGGCAGTTTACCTTCTTCGATTTCGTCCAGCTCTTCTTCAAGCCGCGCGGTGAAGGTGACGTCGAAAATGTCGTCGAAACTCTTCACCAACAGAATACTCACGCGCTCCCCGAGCATCGTAGGCGTGAACCGGCCCTGATCTTTGCGCACGTATTCGCGTTCGACGATGGTCGAAATAATGGCGGCATACGTCGACGGGCGCCCGATGCCCTTTTCTTCCAAATCTTTTACCAGCGTGGCTTCCGTGTAACGCGGCGGCGGCTCCGTGAAATGCTGATCGGGACGAATCGCATCGAGCCGCAAGACTTGGCCCTCGGTGACGCGCGGGAGAGCGTTGCCCTCGCCCTCATCGTCTTTTTCGTCGTCTTCACGGTCGGCATTGGCCACGGGCATCTGGTAAACACGGAGATAACCGTCAAATTTCTGCACCGAACCGCTGGAGCGGAACGTATAATCCGCGGCGCTGATGTCGATGGTGGTCTGGTCAAAAATTGCGGGCAGCATTTGCGACGCCACAAAGCGCTGCCAGATCAATTGATAAAGCTTGAAGAGATCGTCGTCCAGATACTTGCGCACATCTTCAGGCGTGCGCGCGGCATCCGTGGGCCGCACCGCTTCGTGAGCTTCCTGCGCATCCTTCTTCGATTTGTAGTAGTTGGGTTTTTCCGGCAAATAGTTAGAGCCGAAGCGCTCCGGAATCAGTTCGCGAACCTGCTGCAACGCGTCACTAGACACATGCACGGAATCCGTGCGCATATAGGTAATCAGCGCTACGGAGCCTTCATCGCCAAGTTCCACGCCTTCATACAAGCGCTGCGCCAAAGACATGGTGCGCTTGGCGGTGTAGCGCAGGCGATTGTAGGCCGCCTGCTGCAATTTGGAAGTTGTAAACGGCGGCGGCGCATTGCGCTTTTTCTCGCGCTGCGTGACGTTCGCGACCTGCCACTCCGCTTGGCTCACCGCGTTGACGATGGCCTCGGCGGCGGCTTGATCGTTCACCGCAATGTCTTCGCCTTTGTGCTTGAAAAGTTTGGCCTCGAACAGCGGCGGCTGCCCACCATCCAGCATCGCGTGGATGGACCAGTATTCAACCGGCACGAACGAACGAATCTCCAGCTCGCGTTCGACAATCAGGCGAAGCGCTACGGTCTGCACGCGCCCCGCGGAAAGCCCGCGGCGCACCTTGTCCCACAGCAGCGGCGAAATTTTGTAGCCGACAATACGATCTAGCACGCGGCGCGCCTGCTGCGCATCCACCAGGTTTTCGTCCACCTGCCGCGGCTTATCAAACGCGGCGCGAATCGCTTTAGGCGTAATCTCGTTAAACGTTACGCGAAAAATCTTTTTGGGATCGGTTGCCGGGATATCCATTTGCAACGGCTCGGATTCCCATTTCGATTTGTATTTCTTTTTGGGCTTGCCGTTTTTGCCCAGCTCCGGTTCCGCCTCTTTCCCATCTTCTTTGGCTTTATCTTTGGCGCGTCCAGAAGCATCGGCTTCGATGTAGCGCTCGGGTTTGGAAAGCACCATCGCCAAGTGCGCGGAAATCGCCTCGCCTTCGCGATCCGGGTCGCCGGCCAGATACACCGCATCAGCGGTACTGGCCGCTTTGCGCAGGTCGTTGATGACTTTGCCCTTGCCGGAAATAATCTGCAGCGTAGGCTCAAAAATTTTGGCGTCGTCCAGCTCGATAGCTTTCTTGGTGTAATAAATCTCCGCTTTGGTTCCTTTTTTCGAGCCTTTTTTCGGTTTGCGCTTCTTGCGTCCGGAAGGATCCTCGCCGGGCAGACGGATACCTATATCTTTTTTCGGCAGGTCCATGACGTGGCCGATGGAGGCTTTAACCGTGAAGTTGCGCCCCAAATACTTATTGATAGTCTTCGCCTTGGCGGGCGATTCAACAATGACGAGCGAACGTGCCATCTTGCAGTTGTAACCTCTTAACGTGAGTCAGGTACGAGCGGAACGCAGGCCTTGTGTCCTGAACGCTACCCAATAAGGATGCAGCAACAACCCCGGAAGATTCATTGTTGCTTACGATTGGATGCGGCGCGGGGAGAAAAGCGCCGCACGATTCGGCAGCTATCTTGCTTTATAACATAACTTTACTGAACTGCTTGCCAGGCCACTGGCGAACGATGGATTTCATCTCCAGATTAAAGAGCGTAGCGAGAACCTCCGAAGAGTGCAACCCCGAACGCTCCACGATGTCGTCAATGGCCGTGGGCGCGTCCACGGCCAAAAGCAGAAAGATGGTCTTTTCCGAAGGGTTCAGCGCTTCGGAAGCCAGCAAATTGCGCTGCTCCGCCAGCGGCTGCTCGGCTTTGACCAGTGCCGCGCGTACAGGAGTGGGGAGTTCTTCGATCACATCTTCCGCGCTGGTAACCAGTTTAGCTCCCTGTTTGATCAGCTGGTTCGGCGCGTAGCTGACGGACTGGGTCACGTTGCCGGGAACGCCAAAAACCTCCCTGCCGAACTCCATCGCCAGCCGGGCAGTGATCAGCGAGCCGCTATATTCCGCGCCTTCCACGATCACCACTCCCAGCGGCATGCCCGCCACAATGCGATTGCGAATTGGGAAATTTTCCGGCGCGGGATGTGTGCGCGTGGGAAATTCGCTGAGGATGGCTCCGCATTCCAAAACTTTCTCGAAGAGTTTCTTGTTTTCCTTGGGATAGCAAACGTCGATCCCCGTACCGAGCACGCCAATCATCGGACCATTGGCCGCCAGCGCGCCATGGTGACCGATCGCATCGATGCCGCGCGCCAGTCCGCTTACGATCACGATGCCGCGAGCGGCCAGGTCGCGTCCGAGCCGTTCCGCCATTTGCGTGCCGTATAGCGTCGGCCGGCGCGTGCCCACGATGCTGATCGCCGGATGATTCAGGATTTGCGGATTGCCGCGCACGTACAGAAGCACCGGCGGATCGTAAATTTGCAAGAGGTTTTGTGGGTATTCCGGGTCGGCCCAATTCAGCAGCGTGCAATTGGGAATGTTGCGCACGGCTTGCAATTCTTTTTCCGCGCGTTTGAACGATTCTTTTTTGACGATGGCCTGCGCCACGGGAGCGGGCAGGTTGCAAGACTCCAGCTGCGGGAGCGAAGCGCGAAAAATTCCCTCTGGCGACTCAAAGCGCCGCAGCAAGCGCGAGCTCAGACGCGAGGCCAAGCCAGGCGTAAGCGTCATAGCGAGCCAGGAAAGGGAGGCGTCAAGCTGCATCGCTGTGCAGCGTACGCGGATAATTATCTATTTGTCAACTATGATCTACAGATAATTCGTAGGGGTACTGCATGCCGTGCCCGTCTCCGGCGCGATCTCCGTGTCACCCTGATCCGTGCAAGAACCGCCTATGCGCTAGGGCGCGCAGGATCTTCGCCAAGAATCGCGTCAAACGCGGCGACAAAGAGATCGGCATCTTGTTCGGTAAAGATAAGCGGCGGCCGCAGCTTCAGCACGTTGTGATACGGTCCGTCGGTCCCGGTGAGGATGCCACATTCGCGCAGCCGGTTAACGATGTAACCAGCCTGCCGCGGTGCCGGAGCGCGAGTCTCGCGATCAACAACAAGATCGACGCCAAGAAACAGCCCAGACCCACGCACATCACCAATGAGAGAGTGTTTCTTCTGAAGCGCACGCAACGCGTTTTTCAAATAACCGCCAATGCGCAGCGCGTTCTCCTGCAACTTTTCGTTCCTCAAAACATCGAGCACCGCAAGCCCCGCAGCGCAGGCCACCGGATTGCCACCGAAGGTGCTGAAAAATTCCATGCCATTGGCGAACGACGCCGCAATTTCGTGCGAAGTAACTACCGCGGCCATCGGGAACGCATTCCCTATGGGCTTGCCCAGCACAACAATGTCCGGAACAACCTGCTGCGTTTCGAACCCCCAGAAATGTGTGCCCAAGCGTCCGAAGCCAACCTGCACTTCGTCGGCGATACACAGCGCCCCGGCGGCACGAACGTGTCGATAGGCTTCGGCCAAATAGTTTTGCGGAAACACAATCTGCCCGCCGACACTGGGAAGCGTTTCCGCGATGAAAGCGGCAATTTCGCGATTCTCAGATTTTGCCCGCGCGAAAATCTCAGCGACGTAATCCGCGTATTTCTTTCCGGCTTGCAGGTCATCGCGCCGGTATAGGCCACGGTAGTCGTCGGGAAGCGGCGCGACGTGCACCCAGGGTTTTCTGCCGCCGCCGCCCGGGCCATTAAATTTGTATGGGCTGATGTCGATCAGCGTAGAGGTGTGGCCGTGATACGCGTGGTCGAGCACGACTACATCTTCGCGGCGCGTGTGTGTGCGGGCCAGGCGCAGGGCCAGCTCGTTGGCTTCGCTGCCTGAATTTACAAAGAAGCACACGTTGAGCGGTGCCGGGAGAAGTTGCGCCAGGCGTTCGGCATACTTCGTCGCGTTGTCGTGCAGATACCGCGTATTCGTATTCAACAGCGCCAATTGCTCTTGCGCAGCGCGCACCACTCGCGGATGGCCGTGACCCACCAGCGGCACATTGTTGTACACATCCAGAAAAGCGCGCCCAGCATCGTCGTAAAGATATTGCTTCCAGCCGCGCACGATTTTCAGCGGACGCGCGTAAGAGAGGCTAAGATTTGCGCCCAGATACTTTTGTCGGACCACTAGAGTTTCGTCCCGTGTCGGCTCGGCTGCCGGGAAATATTTTTCGGGAATTGCCAGCAACAGATTGGGGTCGGGAGACAGACTCGCCCAGATGTTGCGCTGCGAGGCCAGCGCGACGCCGGGAAAGTTCGTGCCCAGGTCGAGCAGGTCGGTGATGATTTGCAAATGCAGGTGTGGCGGCCAGCCGCCATTTGCTTGAGCGCTGCCGATGGCGGCAAACTTTTCCCCCGGTCTAATTTGTTGGCCGATTCTCAAGCCCTTCAGAGAATCCGCGGTGAGATGACCGTATAGCGTGTAAAACGCTTCGCCGCTTGCAGTCGCGTGCTTGAGGATGATCACCGGGCCGTAGTCGAGCGCAGCAGTGTTATTGGCGAAAGCTTCCACCGTGCCGGGCAACGGCGCGTGAACCGTCGTACCCGGCTGCGCGAAAAGATCGAGACCTAAATGAATCGTTCGAGTTTCGTCCGTGGGGTTTTTTGTGGAGCGGAAAAGCGCCGAATTGTACAGCGGGCGTGCCTCGTTGTAGCGGCCAATCCCAATGCTTGCCTTGACGCGCTGGAGTTCGGCGTTCATCGCGGCAGTGAGGGTTGCGCATTCGGTGTTTTGAGGATCAGCGGCAAGAAAGCTGCTGGACACGCTCAGATCAAAAACATGGACAGGCACGCTGCGTTGTTCCACGTCAAGTATCGGCGCGGCATCCGTCGACTTTTTTCTCAGATAGTCGGCGACGCCCGCGCTTTTCGGCTCGGGCGCAAAATTACACGCGTCACGAAACTCGTAGTGAGCAAAACGCGGATTTATTTTGTCGAGGTGTTCCAGCGCCTGCCACGCCGGAGTTTCGCTGACGGAAACGTATGGATCGTGCGGGCGGAGTTTTTTGCGTTGCGCGCTAAGAACCACGCTCACCGCCAGGCGCATGGCGATTAGCGGAAAGAGAATTTCGATTTCGGATTCTTGCAGCGGGTGCGCGCGATGGTAGCCGGCAATGACGGCGGCCGCTGCGGGCAGTATGTCTTCTTTTCCGAGTATCGCGTACGCGGCGGCGATGGCGGGCTCGGAAACCAGCAAGCCATGGTGCATGTCACCGAAATCGATCACCGCTTTCGCATGGCGCGGTTGTGGCCACGGGTCCGCGACCAGTACGTTGTGATCGTTGGCATCGCCGTAAATCACGCCGCGTCGCAAATGGGGCAACGTCGGAACCACTTCCAATTCGTAAAGCGCCAGAAATTTCGTTAGCAACGCGTGCTGCTGTTCATTTTCGATCGCGTCGAGCGAGCCGGCAATCCACGTGGCGCGCGCGGAATCCCATTGCAATTCGCGATGCGCGGCGGGGTGATCGAACCCGGCCAGCGCGGAATCCATTTCTCCCAGCAGTTGGCCTACGCTTTCAAGAAGTTCCGAAGAGTGCGGATTCGCTTGAGCCAAAGTTGAGCCCTCGACGTAGCTCAGCAGCCAGACGATGCGCTGCTCGCCATTGGGATCGCTCTTCGTGGCGAATAACTTTCCATCGCTCGTCGGAATTACTCGCGGAAGCTCCCGCTGCGGCAGATATTTTGCGAGATGTTCGAGGGCTTGCGCATGCATGTCCACGAACGAGAACTCGCGAGCGGGATGCATCACCTTCAGGATGAAAGAGCGCTTATCCGCCGTGATCAAATGAAAATTATCGTCGAATTCACCGGGCAAAGACTTTGCCAAAACCTCCAGACCGTAAACGTCACGAGCCAGTTCGATGGCTTCCGTTTCAGAGGTAGGGTTGGGCACGCGAGATTCCAGAAGCATGCAAAGAATTTTAACTGGTGTGGACCGTCGCGTCTAACAGTAGCGGCGGCCGTCTGCGGCGGGCGATTTCTTACGACGACGGCGAATACAAGGAATATGCGCCGGGGCAGTTTCAGCATTTACGGAGTCTCCGAACAGGGAGAAAGTTCTATAACACAAGGCGGCGGAGCATGCGGAATTCGCGTCTGCTATACTTTTAGTGTTCCCTCTTGGAAATTCGCGCACTACGTTGTTCAGGAAATTGCTCACGAATTGTTTAGGAAATTTATTTAGTGACCAAACTTCGCATCTCTATCGTGCAGTACTTAAACACGGCGCCGCTGGTTTGGGGATTCACGCACGGGCCGCTGGCCGGCAGGTACGAGCTGTCGTTCACCGTGCCTTCGCAGTGCGCGGAAGCGTTGCGCGCCGGCGAAGTGGACATCGCCATTATTCCCGCGATCGAGTACCAGCGCATCGCGGGATTGGTGATGCTGCCTGATTTAGCGATCGCCTCAAAAAAGCAGGTGCGCAGCCTGCTGCTGGTGGCGAAGAAGCCGATTGCGGAAGTGCGCAGCATCGCGCTGGACAGCAGTTCGCGGAGCACGCAGGCGCTCACGCGGATCTTGTGCACGGATCGCTGGCGGATCGCGCCGAAACTTTTTGAAGCAACGCCCGACCTGGATGCCATGCTACAGGATGCGGACGCGGCGCTGCTAATCGGCGATCCCGCGCTGCGGCTGGCGATTGCGCTGGAAGGCGCGGCGCGGCGCGATACGGACGGCGTGTTGGTTTGCCCCGCGGACGCGGCAGGTCTCGATACCGCAGGCGTTGGTAGCGCGGGAGTCGATAGTTCCGGTGAGCTGCACGTTTACGATATGGTGGAAGAGTGGCAGCGCAGCACGGGCTTGCCGGCGGTGCTGGCGGTGTGGGCCGCGCGCGAAGGCGTGGTGAATGAAGAGGTGCTGCGAGATTTTGCGGCGTCGCGGGATTTTGGGTTGGCGCACATCGCGGAGATCAGCGAAGTAGCGGCGTTTGAACTGAAGCTGCCCGCGGCGGCGATGGCCGCATATTTGCGTCGCAACATTGACTATTCGCTGGACGAGAAAAATCAGCGCGGCCTGGAACATTTTTTTGCGCGCGCCGCGGCGCTGGGATTGATCGCCAAGTACAATACGATCCGCTGGGCCGGCCAAGCGAGGTCGCTAGGCCAAACGGTAAGGATTTGAGATTGCGAAGTATGTTGCGAGGTAGAACCACATGGCACTGAGCAAACAAGCGGCGATCGAAATGCTGGAGTCCGACGACCTGGTGGGTATTGGCATGGCGGCGCACGCCAAGCGCATGGAAAAGAACGATCCGCGCGTGGTGACTTACCAGATCGACCGCAACATTAACTATACGAATTTCTGCACGGAGTATTGTTCGTTCTGCGCGTTTTACCGTCCGATTGGCGCCAAAGATGGATACATCCTGCCATTCGAGGAAATTTATAAAAAAATCGAAGAGATGCTGGAGCTGGGCGGCACCGGCGTGCTGCTGCAGGGCGGGTTGCATCCCGATCTGCAGATTGAGTATTACGAAAATCTGCTGCGCTCTTTGAAGGAGCGTTTCCCGACCGTGCATTTGCATTGCTTTTCCGCGCCAGAGATTTTGTGCATCGCGGAAGTCAGCGAGCTCAGCGTGGAAGATACCATTCGCCGCTTGATGGATGCGGGACTGCAGTCCATCCCAGGCGGCGGCGCAGAAATTCTGGACGATGAAATTCGCGGCAAGATTGCGCGGCTGAAGTGCACCAGCGATGATTGGGAGTCCGTGCACCGCATCGCGCACAAGCTTGGCCTGCGCACCACCGCCACGATGATGTTTGGCTGCGGCGAGGAGCTGGCGCATCGCGTAAATCATTTTGAGCGCATTCGGCGCATCCAGGAAGATACCGGCGGATTTACGGCGTTTATTCCGTGGATGTTTGCGCCAGAGAATACGCCGCTGGGGAAAAAAGTGCAGGAAGCGACGGCCGTGGATTATTTGAAGACGCTGGCGGTCAGCCGGCTGTATCTGGACAATATCGATCACATTCAATCCAGCTGGCTCACGCCGGGAATTAAAGTTTGCCAAATCGGATTGCAATTTGGCGCGGACGATGTCGGAAGCATTTTGATCGAAGAGAATGTGGTGTTTGCCGCGGGCGTGAAAAATCGCACCAATGAAGGCGAGTTGCGGCGGATTATTTGCGATGCGGGATTTATTCCGGCGCAGCGGGATACGCTTTATCGGTCGTACGTTTTGAAATAGAAAAACATGAAGTGATGAAGTGCGCTCGCCGTTTCGGCTTTGCTTAGCGCTAACGTGCACAGGCAAGAGTGCCTGTGCTACTACGGGCGTTCTTTCTTTGGGGTAGCGCGCAGATAGATTTCCACTTCGCAGCCATCTTCCAGGTCGAGGTCTTCCAGCGGGTACAGGATGCCGCTGCGGAAGCGAGCTTTGACTTTCCGCGGGATGCCGGAGGTGTCGGGCTTGGGAGCTGGCTTTGCTGCAGCTTTCGCGGCGGCAGACTTTTCTTCGGCGGCGGATGCACCGGCAGCGGGGGGCTTTGTCGGCATGGTCACTCCAGGCGTAGTTACTCCAAGATTACCTACTCCGAGATTAGCCGCTCCAGGCTTCGCCGGTCCAACCGCGGGCGAACCGGAGGTTTCATCGAGGGCTTCGTTGGCGAGCGCGTCGGCGTCTTTATTCTGTTCGCGGTAAACGTGATTGATGCCGAAGGAATCGAAGGTAGCGGACATTTTCTTCGCGCGCTCGAAAAGCGGGCGCAGCTCTTCGCTCTTTACCTTGTACTGCCCGCGCATCTGCTTGACCAAAAGTTCAGAGTCGCTCTCAATATGCAGCGCACGAATGGCGTGGGCTTGTGCGTAATCAAGAGCGGCGATCAAACCATAATATTCCGCGACGTTGTTGGTGGCGCGGCCAATATATTTTTTCAATTTGGCGACGATTTCGCCGCGGGCATCGCGAATCACTACGCCGTAGGAGGCCGGGCCGGGATTGCCACGCGAGCCGCCATCGATGTTGGCACGGTGTGAGGCGGCCTTCGGAGCGGACGCCGGCTCCGAGGGAAATAATCGGGCCGCAGCGGGCGGTTTGCTGGCGCGCGGCATCAGGAGTTGGGCTGCACCGGATTTGCCGCGTCGGAAGAGGAAGGCGCGGGCGGAACGATCGGCTCGAGGGTGTAAAGGATCAAGCCGCAGCTTTCGCAGCGAAACACTTCTTCATTATCTTCGCGGCGCAACTCTTCGGCGATGTGCGGCAGCACGCGCATGCCGCAGCCGCGGCACTGGCCTTCGCGGGCTTCGGCGACCGCGGTACCGTTGTGGCGCTTGGCGATGCGGTCGTAGAGGATGCGAAATTCCTCGGGAACTGGTTCGAGGGCTTTGGCGCGTTCGGCCATGGCGGCATCCAGCAGTTTTTTCTTTTCGCCATGGAGCACCTGAATGCGTTTGCGCTCGGCGTTTACGGCTGTTTCGGATTCGCGCAGGTCGGCTTCGGCCTTGCGCACGCGGCGCTCGGCGTCTTCTCCGGCGACCATGGAGGCCAGCTGGCGGTCTTCGGCGGCGGCCATTTCGGCCTCCGCGTTAGCGATTTCGTGCTGCAAGGCTTTGTAGGCTTCGTTGGTTTTTACCGCGCCGCTTTGGTCGCGGTATTTCTTGGCGCGGTCTTTCCACTGCTGGACGTCAAACTCAATTTTCTTGCGCTCGGTGATGTCGTGGGCCTGGGCATCCTTGGCGGAGGCCACGGCGGCTTTGGCGCTGGCGAGCTGGGCGTCGGCTTCCTGGATGCGTTTGGGGAAAGTGTCCAATTCGGCGCGCAAGGCGGCTACCTGATGATCGACGCGCTGGAGCTCTACTAGACGGGGTATGACGGAATGCATCGGACAGCGATATTACCATATGGAAGGCCTTGAGGAAGGCTCGGGGTAGTGGGTCAGTTTCCGGTTAGCGCGGTGATCTCGATGGGTCGACGCAACACTCAGCTCGAACCCAATTCGCAATGAAAACAAGGGCTGAAAGCGCTCATTAGGGCAGGCCAGCCGGAACACTACTCTGGCTAGGTCTTTGACCGAATACAACCAAACAGAAGAGCACTTCTAGGAAAGAATGATCGAATCAATGTATTGAAGGGTGTTGCGTCGACTATCTAATCGGCAGCGTTAATCAGGAATCGCGCGGCATGCCGCATGAACCAGCACAATATCCTTACCCGGACGCCACAGCTCCACCTGCTCCTGGATCATTCTTTTTCAAGAAAAATGCAAGAACGAACATCAACGAGCACAACGCGCCCAGGATCCAGAAGGTGTCCATGTAAGACAGCACGTGTGCTTGTTGATTCACCAATTTGTAGAGCCTCGCAATGGCCTGATTGCGGGCGTCCGTGGCGCCAAGCCCAGAATGGGCGATACCAGAGCTCAGTATTCGGAGCGCGGAACGAAAAGCAGGGGTACCAGGAGTGACATGGCCGACGAGTATTTGCTGGTGATACTGAGATCGCCGCACAATCAGAGTGGTCACCACTGAAGTTCCTATGCTGCCGCCGATGTTGCGCATGAAGTTGATCATTCCGGAGGCGCTGTTGCCTTTCTCCGGAGGAACACCGATGTAACCCGCCGCGGTGATGGGGACGAAAAGAAATCCGATTCCTATTACCTGCGTGATGCGCAGCCACATTGCAAAACGGAAGCTAATGAATAAATCGAGCTGGTGAGCCGAGTAGAACAGTCCGATGGCGAGACACAACCATCCCGCCGCAATCAAGTGTCTGGCCTGAATCTTTGAAGTAAGCTGGCCAGTGATGGGCATCATGACTAACAAGACCACTCCCCCTCCGGATAGAACAAGACCAGCGAGTCCAGCGTTGTAGCCCATCAGCGATTGCAAAAATTCCGGAAGCAAAACCAACGTGCTGAAAAGCATGAAACCCATCATGAACATCATCAGGTTCGCCGCCGCGAAGTTAAAGCTTTTGAACATACGAACGTCGATGATGGGATCCTTTCGGAACCATTCCCAGATGACCAGGGTGGTCAGGCAAACCGCTGCGATTATCGCCAGGGTGGTGATGAACTGCGAGCCCAGCCAATCGTCTTCCTGGCCCTTATCCAGAAGCACCTGCAGTGAACCAACTCCGAGCGCGAGCATGGATATTCCCATGTAGTCCACGCGAATGCCCCCGCTTTTTAGCTGCTTTAGGAACGGTGGATCTTCGACCAGTCTATAAGTCAAATAGAGCGCGAGAGAAACCACGGGCAAGGTAATGAAAAAAATCCAGCGCCAGGAATAACTGTCGGTGATCCATCCTCCGAGCATCGGGCCCACCGTCGGTGCGAGAACCGCGGAAATGCCGTAGAGAGCAAATGCGATGGCGCGCTTCTCTGGAGGAAAAGCATCGTTGAGAATGGCTTGCGCCATGGGTTGCAATCCGTCGCCAGCGAGGCCTTGCACACCTCGGAACAGGAGCAATACAGGCAGACTCGGCGCGAGTCCACAAAGCAGAGAACTCAGCGTGAAAACAAAGAGGGAGAGCATGAAATAGCGCTTGCGGCCGATTAGTTCGGCGAGCCATCCGCTCATGGGCAGGATGATCGCGTTGGCGGCAAGATAAGACGTCAGTACCTAGGTGCTGTCGTCGTAACTCGCCCCCAAGCCGCCCGCGATGTATGGCAAGGCGACGTTGGCAACACTCGTGTCTAAAATTTCGATAAAAGCCGCCATCGAAACGGTGGCGGCAATTGCCCAAGGACTTACCTTAGGACGCCAGACGACCTGCTCCGAAGTCGCGTTCATCCGCGAATCTCCCACGCATTGACCTGGCGATTATTGTTTTACCATCGCTCGAAGAGCGAGTCCCGTCGGTGAGTGCCGAAGACGATATCACAAAATGAACGTCCGGAGGGCCAGTGCCTGGTAAGTCGGAGCGCAGCGCAAGGAGGCGTTGCGAGCCTAAGCGTGAGCGCCGCCCGTGCTTACAGCGCGAAAGCGGCGTCAAGCTCGTCGCGCAGAGCGCTCAGGGTAAACCGTCGCACTCCTATTCGAGCGGAGCACCGCCAGGACTGGCAGTGCCACGGAAACCAACAAGGGGCCTTGGGAATCGCGAAAGGATGTGAAAACAAAGGGACTTTAAGTACCTGTGTTTTCACAACCTTTCGCAAGTGTTCATTCTGCGAGGTTTAGCAACTGATTTTAGTTATAAAGTGGTTACTAGGATTTGGGCCGGACTTTGGCTGACGGCTGGGCGCACTTCTCTACCTGCAAAGAGTACCGCAATGGGCACTTAGTTGTCAAGGTATATTTTTGGACGTATCAAAGCTCGATAAAAATGTCCCCTTTTTTAGCTCGATTAAAATGTCCCCTTTTTTAGCTCGATTAAAATGTCCCCTCCATGCCTGGGTTTGCTCCTGAAGTGACCTGCACTGGGGGCGCCGGAGGAATGCCAGGCCCGAGCGCGGGCGGGAACTAACTGGCGGGGCTGAAGATAAGTTGGCCGAAGGCGGCGGGGACGTGGAAATTGGGGACGGGAGTGTGGGTGGGGCTCCAGGCGGAGTAGAAACGGGGCTCGGCGGGACCTTCGACGCGGAAAAAATTTACGCGCCAGATGGCGGCGGGGTCGAAAGAGGAGATGAGGCTTGTCATGGGTAGCGCGATTTCCGCCAGCCACAGCTGTTGCCGCTGATCCATGGCGACGCGGCGGCGCAGGCCGCTCTGCAGGTCCTGCCGTTCGCCATGGGAGATGTCCAGATCGATCCACATGCCATTGGGGCTGATTTCGAACTCTTTGTAGCGCTGGGGATCGGAGGCGTCCGGGCGGAGGAAGACTTCGGCAACGTCGCGATCCCAGAGCTGGTCGCGGCGGCCACTGGGTTCGGAGTCGGGGAAGGCGGTGATGGTGCGAAAGCGGGCGTGGAATTTGAGGAAAAGGGTATCGGGGGACCAAAGAAGGCGGACTTCGGTCTCGCGCTGGGGGTCGGCGTGGTGGCCTTGCCAGTCGGCGCTAAAGCGCAGCGGCGTTGCGGCGTCCCATTGCGTTGCGGAGGGGAAGCCGTTCGGAGCAGTATCGCCGGGGATGCGTGCGGCGACGGCGGTTGGCAAAATTGAATTCGTGGATTCGATGGCGGTGCTCCGTGACAGACGCTCGGAAAAGTAGCTTCAGGATAACCACTCTGAGGTACGGCGGCAATTGAGATGCGAAAGTCTTGGTGATCATTTGTGGTGGCCAACAGCTCAACCCGTGGAGCGGCGGCGATTGTGTCGATGGGATATGGGGGGCACTCGTCGCGGTGGCCTATAATCCGCGCCGCTGGGTGCTGGTCCGATTTTCGTTTTTCCGGTAAGCGCTGCGCCACCTCCCTAAGCTCGCACGCGTAACCGGGCAAATGCTTTTGAGCCGATCCGCTTATCCGGTAAGTGCTGCGGGTTCAGGGAGCTGGCGTCGCGTCGGACCATTCGCTGACCCCGACTAGGAAAATAGTCACACGTTCTTCGGGGTCATCGGCGGCCATAATTGGTGAGCCCGGCAGATTGGCTCCCCAGCTTTTCTCCACGTTACCCGGAATGAAAAACATCAGATGTGGGTGCCAGCTCTTATCTTGGTCGCCCAGGTACTGCTGCTTCGACATCATGTAGCACATCGCTCCAGGCTCCAGCGCGGGCAGTTGATTCTTATCCAGCGCCGATGCGACCGCTTGAACGATCTCCGTCTTTGATTTTCCTGCCAGCACCAGTTTGGTCTTCATCAGGAAGATGGGCAGAAAAGTTTTTGCGGCTGGCGGATTGAAGCAATTGGGGGCGCGCACCTTGGGATTCCAGAAATCCGGAACATCGGTGGCGGCGGCCCATGATCGTTCGACGATACAGAGAAAGCCGTTCGCGCCCTGCACTACGGTTGTGTATCCCTCACGTCCCAGCACCATCACTTCGGCCCGGTCCGAAATGGAGGCTGGAGCAGCACTGCGCGCCAGCGCGATTTCGGAATTCTGGTCCGGCGACAAGTATTGATTCAAAGGAGCCATAACAGGATAGGCATCCTTCTCGGACCGCGCTACTGCCTGCCCGATTGCGCCGGGTAAGACAGCCTGCATCAGGAGTGTCAAGGCGATGAGGCTGATTGTCTTCTTCTGCATGAAACTCTCCGGTACGCGCACCTTCTTGATGCCGATATTAAATCACAGAAAGGCCGTCTGGAGGCGGGGAGGAGACACTCTCTCCGCGCAGGCTAAGGTGCTTCGAGCCGCGGAAGTTATTCTAGTTTCGATAAGCGCTGTCAGCTCAACCGGTCGATGCAACACCCTCAAGACGTTGATTCGACTATGCTTTCCTAGAAGAAGCTTTCTGTTTTGTCGTATCCGCTTAAAGCTTAGCCAGAGTAGTGTTCCGGCTAATCTAACC
>Ga0210391_10000120_pt1 | contig 94486 bp, 83 predicted proteins | sample IncBWC12OmetaG_FD_160573 | JGI IMG/M metagenome (GOLD analysis project Ga0210391, IMG submission 160573) | Forest soil microbial communities from Barre Woods Harvard Forest LTER site, Petersham, Massachusetts, United States - Inc-BW-C-12-O ...
CTGCACCACCTGCCATTTCTCTTCCGGGGAACGATCTACGCGTGGTTTTCTGCCCATGTTGCCTCCTGTCTTGGAGGCCCTGATCTTACCCAACTGAAGCGTCTAGTTTTAGCGGGGAGCACTACAGCGCCTCGGCAGTATCCACCTCGCGTCAACTCCTGATACTTGTGCTAATCGGAAGCTGACCCTCTACCACTCGCTCGCATGTTTCGACGAATGGCTGTCCTCTTGGTAGAATGAACCTTCGCAATTAGGAACATCGCAACTGGCAGAATTGACGATTCTCATTCGATTTGGACGGACCGCATGCCGCGCACACTGGAGCAAACCACGCAGGAAGTCATGGAGCTGGCCACCCGTCATTTTCAGGTGACGCCTGGTACGCTGGCGCCTTCCGATGATTTTTTTCGCAAGCTGGGGATCAACAGTTTGCAGGCGCTTGAACTGCTCTCGCGGCTTGAGAATCACTTTTCCATCGAACTGCCGGACTATGAAATGCAGGGCGTGAGCGACTTCCAGACTCTGGCCGAGCGGATTCAATCCCGCCTGTAATGCTGGATCTTTCCAAATATTCATCCATCGGCGCGGCGCTGTACGACGCGGTGCGGAAGTTTTCCGGCGAAATCTGCCTGATCGAGGCGGATCGCGAGCGGGAAAATCACCGGCTGACCTATCGCGAGTTCGAGGAACGCGCCAAGCCGCTGGCCAAAGCGCTGCAAGAGAACGGCTTTGCGGCGGGCGAGCGCGCGTCAATCATCATGACCAATCAGTCCAAGTGGCTGATCTCCGCGTACGCTATCTTTCACAGCGGCGGAGTGCTGGTTCCGCTGGACTACAAGCTCACGGCTGTGCAGCAATGGGATTTGTTGCGGCATTCCGGTGCATCGGTGCTGATTACTGAGTATCCCATTTGGCGGCAATTGAGCGCTGCCGCGGATCGTCGCGCATTGTGCAGTAATCTGCGCTTGATGTTGGTGACGGAAGCGCCGGAGAATGCCGACCTTGCCGGTGCGCAGCGCTGGGAAGAGTTTCGCGCCGCGGGTGAGCCGGCACTGGTGAAACGCGAGCGTGCGGATATCGCCAGCATCGTGTACTCCTCCGGAACCGGCGGCCAGCCCAAGGGCTGCATGATGACGCACAACAATTATCTGGAGCAGTGTGTGGCGCTGACCTCGCTTTATCCGTTCTGGCCGGGCGTGCGTTACTTGAGTATTCTGCCGACGAATCATGCCATTGATTTTATGGTGGGATTTTTCGGGCCGTTCACCTGCGGCGCGGCGGTGGTGCATTTGCGCACGCTGCGGCCGGAATTTGTTCGCGAAGCGTTTGCGAAATACAAAATCACCTACGTCAGCCTGGTACCGTTGGTGCTGAAGAATTTGCAGAAGGGTTTAATGGGGCGCTTCGCGGAGTTACCGCCGGGAAAGCGCAAGATGCTGGACCTGCTGATCGGCGTGAACAAGGCGCTCACCAAGAGTCATCCGCAGCTGTGGTTGAGTCGTCGGCTTTTACCGCAGGTACACAGCGCGTTCGGCGGGGAGTTGCGGACGATCATTGTCGGCGGAGCGTTTACGGAGCCGCAGACGCTGCAATTTTTTTACGATTTGGGCATTCCGGTGGCGAATGGCTACGGATTGACGGAAGCGGGAACGGCTATCACCGTCAACGATTTGAAGCCGTTTCGCGCGGATACGGTCGGAAAACCGCTGCCCGGGATGGAAGTGCGGATCACGAACCCCGATGCTTCCGGCGTCGGTGAGGTGACGGTGCGCAGCAAGACAGTTATGGCTGGCTATCTGAATGAGCCGGAACTGACGTCGCGGGCGATTGTTGATGGATGGCTGCAGACCGGCGATCTCGGCCATTTCGATGCGCAAGGTCACTTGCATCTGGCGGGCCGCAAGAAAAACATGATTGTCACGGAAGAAGGGAAAAACATCTATCCCGAGGATATCGAGGGAGCGTTCGATAGTTTGCCGGTCAAGGAGCTTTGTGTCTTCGCCGCGGACTATATCTGGCCGCGGCGCTCAATGGTGGCGGAGCAGCTGATTCTCGTCATTCATCTGGAAGCCGGGCAGAGTTTCACCGCTGAATTGCGCCAGGAAATCGTGGAGCGCAACAATAAGCTACTGAACTTCAAGCGCGTTCACGGATTGGTGCTGTTTGAGGAAGATTTTCCGCGCAATGCGTCGCAGAAAGTGCTAAGAGAATCCTTGAAAGAACGCCTGGCGGCGATGGATCGCGCAACCGCTATCCAGTCGTTGTAAATGGCCGTTGTAGATTGCAGGGTATGCTCGTGCACGGGAAAGCAGACGCAAGGAATGGAACGTTTCATCGCCATCGTGAATCCTGCGGCTGGCGGCGGTCGCGCCGCCAAACTCGCCGGCCCAAAGCTGGCGGAGTTGCGTGCGCGGGGCCTGCCGATTGACGTTATCGCTTCGAGCTCGCCGGGCCACGCGATGCAGCTCGCTCGCGAGGCCTACGATCAGGGCTATCGCCGATTCCTGGCGGTAGGCGGCGATGGGACGGCCCACGAGATGCTCAACGGCATTTTCGCGGAAGGGCCGCCAAAAAACCGTGTTGCACTGGGCTTTCTACCGTTTGGCACCGGCAATTCTTTTCTTCGCGATTTCAGTACGGACGGCGCAAGCGCTTCGGTCGCCGCGCTGCTCGACGGACGAACACGCCCGGTCGACCTTCTGCGGCTGACGCATAGCAAGGGCGAGATCTATTCGTTTAACTTGGTCAGCGTGGGCTTTGCCGCGGATGTTGCCGCCATCACGAACCGCTGGTTCAAGCCGCTGGGACATCTGGGCTACTTGCTGGGGATTTTTGTTCGGCTGGCGCAGTTGCGGCGACGGTCGTTTACGCTGCGCAGCGACGATGAAACCGAGTGGGACGAACGGCGCTGCCTTTTTCTCAGCCTAAACAACAGCAAATACACAGGCGGCACGATGCTGGTGGCGCCGGATGCCGATACCTCCGACGGTCTTATTGAGTTTGTGCGCTGGGGGCCGGTCGGCAGGATCAAATTGCTTTGGCTGCTGCCGCGGCTTTACGACGGCTCGCACGTGAAACATCCACTGGCCTCGCGCAAGCCGGTTCGCAAGATCGAATTCAACATTGGTGAACCTGTGGACGTGACTATCGATGGAGAGGTTTTCACGCTGGAGCTGCGCGCGCTGGAAATTCTTCCCGCCGCGGTGGACGTCTACATATGAATCGTGCGTGGGAGGCGCTGCGCAGCGCGTTACTTTGGGCCGTCACGCTGCTGCATTTTGGCGTGGTGGTGCCGGTCCTGATTTTTCTCACCATTTTTCTCAATCCGCGAAAGCATGACTGGCTGCAGCGCGGGCTGTGCCGCCGCATTGCTTTTTTGTCCGGTGCTCGTCTGCAGGTCGAGCGTGCGCCGGGGTTTGATGCGCAACGCACATCGTTTTTTGTGGTCAACCACGTAAACCTGTTTGATCCGTTCCTGTTGTATTGCGCCATTCCGCAGTACGTGCGCGGGTGGGAACTGGAATCGCATTTCAAAATTCCCGTTTATGGCTGGTTGATGCACCGCTTTGGCAATGTTCCGGTGCCGGACGTGCGGCGGCCGGCGGATCTGAAGCGCCTGTGGCGCCTGACGCGAGAGGCGCTCGACGGCGGCACGAGTTTAATTATCTTTCCCGAGGGGAAACGCACCCGAGATGGAGGCCTTGGGGAATTCGAAGCCGGCGGTTTCCGTTTAGCGCAACAGTTGGGTGTGCCTATCGTTCCCGTAAGCTTAGTGGGGTCTTTTCAGCATTTTCGCACCGGGCACTGGATGTTGCGCCCGCACGCGATACGAGTGGTGCTGCATGACACCATCGAGACCGCAGGACTGAGTAAGGAAGATGTTCCGGTGCTCCGCGATAAAGTTCGCGAAATAATCAGTGCTCCGTTCGAAAAACACTAAGCGTCAATTTTATGGAGTATTGCGGGGCGGCTACTGCGCGAGCTTGATTCCCGGCAAGGTGCGTCCGGCGCGTGTTTCCTGCCAGGTGTACACGATGCGATGAATCACGGTGATCGTCGAGATCACCGCAATCACCCACAGGACCGGTCCCATGCGCAGGAACAAACCACCGATGATGAGCAGCACCAGCCGCTCGGGACGCTCCATAAATCCCACTTTGCAAAGTGGGATCAACGATTCCGCGCGCGCCCGCGCATAGCTGACCATCACCGAACCTGCGGTGGCTACGGCGGCGAGCACCACATACGGCGTGCGTCCGCTGACGGAGTAATACACCAGCAGGCCCATATACAGCGCCATGTCCGCGTAGCGATCCAGAGTGGAGTCGTAGAATGCGCCGAACGCGGTGACACGTTTTTGCCGACGCGCCACCTGTCCGTCCAGCATATCCAGAAAGCCCGCGAAAAAAATGATTAGCGCGCCGGTGCGAAAATTTCCCACGGCAAAGCTAGCTGCGGCCGCAAAGTTGACCAGCAGGCCTAAAAACGTAAGCACGTTGGGGTTGATTCCCGTCGCAGCGATTACGCCAACGATTTTTTCCAGTAGCCACTTGCCGCCGGAGCCGATGCCCCCTGTAAATGTCGCCATAGGTATTTACTTAGTGTCTCAAACGCGGCTGTTTTCGCGCAATCGATGCAACGATTCACGCGATGGTGCAGGGTTTTCTCGCGCATCCTATAACATTCGCTTGCAGGTCGGCAAACCTGCTGGTTCGTTTGTACGATTGTTATCGATGGCGGTTATCTGTCATTTGAGCTTGACGATATGCGCTTCTCAGCCTACAGTCACGGCTGACTGCGACATTATCTTTCGCCATGGATTATCATAAGAACTATGTTAGTTGACCGGAGGAATTTTCTCGCTGGCGCCGTTACAGGTTTGGGCGCAGCGTGGATTTCGGCGAACTGGCCGGCGGCGCTGGCGGCCAGCACACATGCCCGAGCGGCAGCGATTTCCGAGGCTCCGCCGAAGCTGGAATTTCTTTCGGAACAGCAAGCGATTGAAGTTACAGCGATTGCCTCACGTATTATCCCTTCTGACGGTTCTCCCGGCGCCACCGAGGCCGGAGCTGTGTATTTCATCGATCGCGCGCTGATGACCTTCGCTGTCGACGCGCAAGCGATCTACCGCGACGGGCTGGTGCAATTTCAGGAAGGCATTCACGAGATGTTTCCTGGGATCGATAAGTTCTCTTCCGCTTCGGTCGCGCAACAAGATGAATTCTTGCATTCGCAAGACAATCCGAACGCTCCTAAAGGCCGCCGCAATCGAGCCGCGCCCGGAGCTCCGTCTTTTCTCGAAACGATTCGCGGGCACACCATAGCCGCTTTTTTGATCGATCCAGAATCTGAATACGCGGGCAATCATAGCGGCGTCGGATGGAAGTTGATTGGCCGCGATCCAGCGCATTCGTTTCAAGCGCCATTTGGATTTTACGATAAGGATTATCCCGGCTGGAGTCCCTCGCCCGCAGGCGAGAAAGCGAAATGAAGCTAGACACGCCCAAGTATCGCACCAGCGACGAGGTGGACTTCGTAATCATCGGCTCCGGCGCGGCCGGAGGAATCCTTGCGAAGGAACTATCCGGCCACGGGTTCCAGGTGGTGGTTCTTGAACAGGGACCGTATCTAATGGAGTCCGATTTCGTACATGACGAAATCAAGGTGCTTCAGGAAGATCTGCTGACCAATCATCCCAAGTTGCAGCCGAATACGTTTCGTAAAACGCCGCAAGATAAAGCCAAACAGCAGCGTGCGCTGGTTTACGGGCGACTAGTGGGCGGTACCAGCGTGCATTTCACGGCGAACTTCTGGCGCCTGCACGAAATTGATTTCATCGAACGCAGTAAATTGGGCGCGATTCCCGGCGCGAACTTTGTGGATTGGCCGATCACCTACAGCGATCTCGAGCCGTACTACACCAAAGTCGAATGGGAAATTGGCGTGTCGGGACTTGCCGGTGCCAGCCCGTTTGATCCGCCGCGCTCGAAACCGTATCCCATGCCGCCGCTCCCTGTGAAATCGTCCGGCGTTATTTTTGAACGTGCGGCGCGACAGCTTGGTTGGCATCCCTTTCCTGCGCCGATGGCGATTCTTTCGCAGCCGCATCAAGGACGCAGTGCCTGCGTTAATTGCGGTTTCTGCTTATCTTTCGGCTGCGAGGTGGGCGCCAAATCCAGTTCGCTGGCGAGCGCTATTCGCATGGCCGAAAAAACTGGGCATTGCGAAATCCGTCCGAACTCTTACGTTCACCGCATTGCAATGGACGAGCGCGGCCGCGCCACCGGGGCGATCTACTTTGATGCGCAACGCAACACGCAATTCCAGAAAGCCAAGGCGGTAATCGTTTCCGCCAACGGAGCGGAAACTCCGCGTTTGCTGCTGCTCTCCGCCAACAAACAATTCCCTGACGGGCTCGCCAATTCCAGCGGCGTCGTCGGCAAGAATCTGATGCTCAATAGCGCCGCGGTTTCCGTGGGCGTTTTTGACGAGCCGCTGAACGACTACAAAGGCTACGCGGTAAGCCGCGTGCTGCACGATTTCTACGAGCTAGATACTCAGAAGTTGGGCTTCTACGGCGGTGGCGGTCTCGACGCGCGCTTTGACATCACGCCCATCAATTTCGCGATGGGTGGAATGGCTCCTGGAACGCCACGCTGGGGCAACGATTTTAAAGCCGCTCTGCACCATGATTTCACGCGTACCATGGAGGTTTTCGGACACGGCACGTCGCTGGCGGTGGAGAACAACAGTTTTTCACTGGACCCCGAACTGAAGGATGCCTGGGGCTTGCCCGCACTGCGCATGACCTACAAAGACCACCCAGACGACCTGAAGCTTGCCAACTGGCTTGCTGCGCGCTCCATGGAACTGCTCGATGCCGCCGGCGCCAGGAAAAAGTGGACCTTTCCCATAAGCGAACAGGAGTTTGCGGTGCATCTGCTGGGCACCTGCCGCATGGGCAACGACGCGAAAACGTCGGTTATCAATTCCGACCACCGTGCGCACGATGTGAAAAATCTTTTCCTGTGCGACGGCAGCAGCTTGGTCACCTCGGGTCGCGGTCAGCCCACCATGACCATCGAAGCGTTGGCATTCCGCGCCGCCGATCGCATTGCCGCGCTGGCAAAAAAGGGCGAACTCTCCGCCTAACCGAAGAATTTCGTCCGACTAAAATGCACTGGTTGGAATGCAGCATTTTGTTACACTTTCGATTGATATTTTCGAAAGTCCAAGAGCGAGGAATACACGCATGCCGGCGCGACTCAAATCCGAAGTTTTATCCGTAGGGCACAAGGTGCTGCCCTTCGCTGCCGCGGGGCTCGCGCTAGGTGCCGTGTTGCTCATGAATGGCGGTCTATCGGCAACCCCGCAGACACCTGAGGCAACGCCAGCGACTCCGCCGAATGCGCCGAAAACGGCCTCCGAACAGTTCAAGAATATTCAGGTGTTAAAGGATATTCCCGCCGACCAACTTATCCCTGCGATGCAGTTTATTACGGCGTCGCTGGATGTTGAATGCGAGTACTGCCACGTGCGCGGGGCGTTCGATAAGGATGATAAAAAAGCCAAAGTAACCGCGCGCAAGATGATTACGATGATGCTGGCGATCAACAAGGACAACTTTGAGGGCCATCGCGAGGTTACCTGCTACTCGTGCCATCGCGGCGCCGCCAATCCTATTGCCACGCCGGTCATTGCCAAGGAAGAATCTACGACAGTGGAGGAACCAGCGAGCAGCGAAAAGTCCGTCCTGCCGTCCGCCGATCAGCTCCTCGACAGATATCTTGCGGCGGTTGGTGGCGCGGCTGCGTTGCAAAAAATTACCAGCCGCGCAGCGAAAGGAACTGCAACATTTTCCGGCCAGAGCGTCGCGGTCGATGTCTACGCCAAAGCTCCGGACAAGCGCCTCTCGGTGATGCACCTCAAGGACGGTGACAGCCTGACGGCCTTCGACGGCCACCAGGGCTGGCTCAGTGTTCCGAGCCGCGTACACATGATGTCGGCGGCGGAAAACGCCGCCGCACGTATCGATGCGGATTTTTATTTCCCCATCGACGTTAAAACGTTGTACGAAAAATATCGCGTGGAGCCGGGCGAAAAGATCGATAGCCACGATACGTATTTGGTGATCGGCCAGAAGGAAAGTCAGCCGCCGCTGCGGTTGTATTTCGACACGCAAACAGGGCTACTCATCAGGCTGGTACGTTATGCCGACACTCCGCTGGGCCGCAATCCCACACAAATCGACTATGCGGACTACCGCGAATCCAATGGAATAAAGGTGCCATTCCGGTGGACCCTGGCGCGCCCTGGCAATCGCTTTACCATCCAGGTCGAGCAGCTGAAGCTAAATGTCGAGATCGATGACGGCAAATTTGCCCCGCCGCCTCCGCAAAAGCCCGCGGCAAAGTGATTTTTTGCGGCGCTAGAACCTGAAAATAATTCCGCCCACGAAGTTCCCGCGGTCCTGATAGTTAGAAACTTGCGCCGTATAACAGCCAAAAAATGGATCGCAAAAAGTGCCTCGCGACGAATTCGCGTAAGTCGGCATGAAGCGGGCATCCGCGCGCAAGCCGATATGCGAGGTAAGGAAATATTTAACGCCGCCGCCGATGCTGAAGCCGAAGTCGGTACGATCTGGCGCGCCGTTTCCGTTGGATTCATACGTGAACCCGACGCTGCCCGCTACGTACGGACGAATGCGGTGGGCCGGACCCAGAAGCATGTACAGTCCGCCGAACTGAAACTGGTTGACGTCCGAGGAAAAGGCTCTGGTGTATGTGGTATTGGGGAATATGCGGTCGCTGTAGGAAGTATCGTTGCGGTCATACATGAATTCGGCCTGAAAATTACGCGACAACGAGTAGTCGATAAACCCGCCGTAGCTGGTCGCGCCATTGACCTGCAGATTCGTTACTCCAACGCTGTTAAATGTGGGTGTGATGGGAAACGACCCGCTGGTCTCGTAGCCCGCGAACGGCGTTACTTCCCACTTATTTTCCCACCACTGCGCGTTCGCAGGTGCTGTTGCCACCAGGCACAGCACACCGGCCACCAGCAGCATGATTGCAGCTCGCATAATCCCTCCAGAAGATGTCAACCCGGAATACGAGCGCAAGTTGCGCGAAACTTGCATGGAAAATCGTTTGACTCAGTAAGGAACTAGTCTTTCTTCGGTGCACCCTCGCCGAGCTTCGCAGCCGCCGCGGGCGGACGGACTGTCCGGGGGGCCGCAGAGCCCTGAGTTGTGCCCACTTCGTCCGAAATACTACCCGGGTTGTACGGCGTTTCTACCTCGGGTTTGGCGTCCACGTATTTCACGATCACGGAGATTCTACGATTCGATGGATCCAGCGGATAGTCTGGCTTTCGCAACCGCTGATTTGCGAATCCCCGTACCTGCGTTACCTGGTCCGGCCGGACACCGTTAGCTTGCATAAGCCGGCGCGCCGCGTTAGCGCGGTCGGAAGATAATTCCCAATTCGTATACAACGCCCCGGGTCCGTACGGTTTGGAATCGGTATGACCTTCAATGGCCAACTTGTTCGGCAGCTTTCCCAGTTCCTCGGCCAGCGCACTGATCACGCCCACGCTGTCGCCGGTGATCTTTGCGCTGCCGCTATCGAAGAATGTTCCGCCGGCGGACTCCAACAGCTCTATACGCAAGCCTTCGCTGGTGATGGTCATAACGATGTGACTTTTGAATTTCGAAAAGTTGGATACTTCGCTTATAGCTTTTTCCAGGTCGGCCTTCAGCTGTTCCATGTCTTCTTTTTTTACTGTTATAACCTTGGGCGGTCCGGCAGCGTCGCTGCCAGGTTTTGTGGATACTCCGGAAGGATCCTTAAAGTATCCACTTACCGCATCCTGTATCGGCTTGCTGGTATTCATCAACCAGAGCACGATAAATAACGACATCATGGCGGTCACGAAATCCGCATAAGCAACCTTCCACGCGCCACCGTGATGCCCGCCGTGGCTGATCTTTTTTTTGACGATGATCGGAGGTGTACGAGAATCCGCCATGAATCAGCGTTCCTAGGCGGCCGGCGGCGTCGCCGCGGGCGAGGCCGGCGCAGCATCCCCCGCCCCCGCCGGTGCGCGACCTTTAATGTATTTCTCGGTTTCCTGGAAACTTGGCCGCACGTGTCCCGGGATGCTGCGCCGTCCATATTCCACGGCCAAGGTTGGCGGTGCGCCTTTCATGAACGCCACAATAATGGCGCGCAATACTTGGTAATAGGAGTGTTGTTCGTCGGCTGTTTTGGTCATGTTGCTGGCCAGTGGTCCGACTAACCCGTAACACAGCAAAATTCCGAGAAATGTTCCGACCAGCGCGGCGGCGACTTTGTGTCCGATTTCTTCGGGTGGGCCGCCGAGGGACCCCATGGTGATGACCACACCAAGAACCGCGGCGACTATTCCCAGGCCCGGAAGCGCGTCTGCCACCGTGGAGAGCGCCCCGACCATAATCCCTCGCTCATGATGATGCGCGTCCATATCCAGCTCCATCATCTGGTCCATGTCGAAGGCTTCCACGCCGCCACCCGAGGCCATGCGGATGGTGTCGCAGAGAAAATTAAGTGCGTGATGCTCCTTCAGAAATTTTGGATACTTGGAAAATACCGGACTCTTGTCTGGGGCATCGCTGTCTGACTCAAGGGCCATCAAACCTTCTTTTCTGGCGCGCCCGAGCAGCTCAAACATCATTTTCAGCGTTTCCAGATAGGAAGCCTGGTTATACTTTGAGCTTCCAAACGCTCCGGTGATTCCTCCAGCGATTCCTTTCAAAACGTGTAATGGATTGGCAATCAACAGCGTGCCAAGCGCCGCTCCCCCAATCGTCACCAACTCCGCGGGCTGCAGCAGCACTTTCAGGTTGCCGTGCTCCATCAGGTAGCCGCCCGCCACCGCGCCAAAAACCACCACAATCCCGATGATTACGAACATGTCCGCTCGCCTTCGCGAAGGCTCTTAAACAAGCTGTCGATCAAGCTGCAGGTAAATGCATGCATGCGAAAGTTCTACTCGCTTTCCAAAATCACGCGGTCACCGCCTCCGGTGCGGCATTCCTGCATGCCAGTCTCGGCCCGGCGAATCACTTCTTCGTCGGTGTCGCCGTTGCGGACTTCCGTGCCTCCGATGGACAGGGTGATGGGTAACAGGTCGCCCCACCACTCGATCTTCGCGCCAGCCACCATCCGGCGGACGCGCTCTGCCGTCTTGCCCGCTTCCGCGCTGGTACATTCCTGCAAGATGGCCAGAAACTCGTTCTCTTGCCACCGCCCGATGGAGTCGGTCGGGCGCAGCGAATGTTCCAGCGTCTGGCCCACAATGCGCAACAGCGAGGCTACCGCCCCGGGACCATGTCTTGTCTTGATGGTTTCTAGTTGATCGAGCGCCACGCACAGCACTGCGAACGGCACGGGATGTTCCGAAAACGTGCCCAGCATTTCCCTTAGGTGCGACTGCATCATCGCGTGATTCAGCACTCCCGAGGCGCGATCCAGACAACCATATGCCGCTAACTTGCCTTGCCTCCGTTCCCAGTCAGAGACCGCGATATTTTCCTCGAAGGTTTCGACCGCGCCGATGATGACGCCCCGGTCGTCCCGCAGGGGCGTGACCTGCAATCGCGCGGGCACGCGGTGCCCCGAACGGTGCCGGAGCGATGTTTCTAACGTTACGCTTTTTCCGTCGCGCAGCGCGGTTACCGCGGGCGCTGCCTCGCCGGACAACTCCTTATTCTCCACATCCATGCAACCCAGAAATCCTTCGCGTACCGAGCGTCCCAGGGCGTCCTGCCGCAAATAGCCCGTGAGCCGTTCGGCATGGCGATTCCAAAGCACGATTTTGCCCAAGGGGTCCACCAGCGAAACCCCAACCGTCAAGGTATCGATCACTGCCAACAGCACTTCCGGGCTGTCCATCCCGGGCATCCGCACCTCGAGCCAAGCGTCGGGTTCTCACTCGCATCTTTCCTTCCAATGTGTGTTCGTTAGAGCCGGCAAAAGATCGCCGCAAGTCGCGCCAAATCGCCACGCAAGGTCACTACCGGCACAATACGGACGAACTGCAGTTCCATTCTGGGAATTGCGGTTTACCGTTGTGGTTCCATTGTTGGGGGTTTATTCCTCACGGGAGCGTTTCGCGTTGTCCCAGCTCGGTGCAAAGCGCAGGTGTGGCTACTGAGAACCAGCCCTACTCGCCTTGAATGAATCGTAACGTTTATAGGTATTTCGCGGGAACGGCGTCGATGAAGGTTGCGTCCACGGTATCGACAGCGAATCAGGCTACCAGTCTTTGTACATTGTTCCGTCAAGCGCCGTACCCGGCGATTTCGAATACACATCGAAGACGTTACTGCCATCCCAGGAGTCGGAGTCTGGATCGTCCTGCACCGAGCGCAGGCCCCAATCCGCCTGGCCAGTCATGGGATCGATGGGAATGCGCCGCAGAAATCGCACCTTTTGCGTATCGCTGGCGCCCAGATTAACGCCTTTCACCAAGGTCTCCAGGTCCGGCGGATACCCTTCGCTTCCCACTTTTACCTGGATGAGGTTTTTGTCCGAATAATCCTTATAGCGATCGATGGCGTTCTTCATCTCACGCAGGTCTCGGCGCAACTCCCGTTCCTTGGGCCGAATCATCAGGAATCGGATGGTGGGCAGGGCCGCGGTCGAAAGAATCATGAGTATGCCTGTGGCAATGATCAGTTCAAGCAGCGTCATACCCGCTTGTAGAGACCTGTTTCGCGTACGCGTGCTCTTTCTGGCTAAGCCTTGCATGTTCAAATTATCTCAGCATCTCACCAATATCGTAAACTCATCGACAGCCTAATCGTCAACACCGGCTCCGCTCTGACGACGCGGAGCGTGTGGTAATTCTGATTGTTAAATGCATTCGGTAGGTTGCCCGCCCCGGTACATTGCGCTGCTGGCTCAAAAGCGTCAAATGAGTTACTTTTGCTGCATCCTTCTTCCCGCGTCGGTCTGTTTCTGAATGCACCGCCGCCCAAAACCATCATTATAGCCATCGACAACGTGCCGAAGGAAAAGAGGCGAGTTAATGATTGATGATACGTCTCAGAAGGTCAGCTTCAAGCAGAGAGCCATCCACGAATTTGAGGACATGGGCGTAATTTTCTTGTATTTGGCTTTTTTCTTCTGCGCCATATCGACCTACAGCATGCTGCTACTCAACAAGTTCGAGATCTCGTACTTCACCTATGGCGCGGCGTTGATCAACGCCCTGGTGATCGCCAAGGTGATTCTCATCGGCGAGTACGCACGAATTGGCAGGAAGCACGAAGCTAAGCCGTTGCTTTATTCAGCTATCTATAAAGCATTCGTGTTTGGTTTGCTGGTCTTCGCTTTTCATCTGATCGAGGAGGCTATCAAAGAAGTTGTGCATGGACACAGAGTTGCCGCAGCGTTCCGCGAGATGCGCATCGATGACCTGCTGGCACGCACCGTGATCGTATTTTGCACTTTCATTCCACTGTTTGCGTTCAGGGAATTGCAACGAGTGCTTGGCGAGGACAAATTTCGAACGCTGCTTTTCCGGACGAACGACGGTCCAAAGCCCGATTTATCGTGTAGAAGCTGAACGCGGCTGTGATTCTTGCGGCGTAGAACTCTCGCCGGATTGCTCTTAACCCACGTTCGTCAACAATTGTGGCGGACACGGTACATAGACTCCGCGACTAAGGATTCTATGCGGCCGTGTCCGCCGCCGCGCCAGACGACTATGGTCGCCTAGCTATTATTGCTTGAGAGCCACCGGCGGCCCGCTTGTACGCTTCGCATGAAGGTCGACGTCGACCTCGACGCGGTCCGCGATCGTGACGAACGGAATACCCTTGTTCATCCCGTAGTCCTTGCGGTCGAAGGCCATGGTCCCCTTAACATCTCCTTGCCCGGTCCCCGCGCCGGTAACTGTTAGCGTCAGCGTCTCAGGTTTGGTCACTCCGCGTATCGTAAAATCGCCCTGCAGGTCGAAGGTATTGGGACCCGTTTGAACAATCTTCTTTGACACGAACGTGATCAGAGGATCCTGCTTGGAGTCGAAGAAGTCTTTGCTCTTCAGCTTGCCGTCCTTCATGCCGCTTCCGGTATTCACGCTGTCTGACTGGATCTTGATGGTCAAGACACCTGTCGATATATCGGGGGACGTAAACACCAGAGTGGCGTCCCATTTATCGAAGGTACCCTCAATAGCTACCGACGCCTTTACGAAGAACTTTACGGTACTCTCTCCTGGCGTAATTGCGAACACAGGAGCCTGTGCTCGAGTCACTGCTGGGAGCGCGGCGGCTACTAACAGACAAAGAACGGCTAATCGCATGGAATCCCTCCTTGTGCAGAATCGTAATTTCATGGCTTTGCGTACCAGAGCCTGTCACCTCGCGGTGCCACATCCTACTGTCAAAAGTAACAGGCAGGGCCTTTGGTCAAAATCCGCTAAAGAGAATTCAAACTTGTTAGAACGAATCAGTTAGACAAGGCTGCGAAGAACACGACTCCTGCAACTTGCTCAGGCCACGACGATGTGGTTCTTGATCGCAAATTGGATCAGTTCGGCCGTAGACTTGAGCGCTAACTCCTCCATCGTCCGGTACTTGTGGAAAGCAACGGTCCGCGGCGTGACGTGCAGAACGTCAGCCACCTCTTTCATGGACTTTCCTTCGGCCAAGAGCTGCACGATCTCTCGCTGGCGTGGCGTCAGCGATTTGGGCCGCTGCCTGCCTCGCGGATCGCGGATGAAGCTCTTTTCCATCCCCCGGGAAATGTGCGGTGTGATATAGGTCCTGCCTCGGAGAGCCTCCTGAACTGCGTGGAGCAGTTCCGAAGAAGCCGACGTCTTCAGCAAATATCCGGACGCTCCCGCGCGCATCGCCTCGATGGCCAGATCAGGATCCTCGTGCATGGTCAGGAAGATAAGTTTGGCTGCCGGCACTTTGCTCTTGAGTTGCCGCGCGGCTTCGAGCCCGTTCAGAAGCGGCATGCCGATATCGAGCAATATCAAATCTGGTTTGAGGGACGCGGCAGCCTCTAATAGGGCTCGCCCGTCGGATACCGTCGCCACAATCTCAAAGTGTGGCTCCAAAAGTTTGCGAAAAGCCTCGACCAGAATCTTGTGATCATCGGCCAAGATTGCTCTTGGAAGCTTCATTGGCCCTCCGGCCTGGCTGAGAAATCTGTGCTTGCGGCGGTTCAATTCACAGGAGCCCCCCCTTGACAGGTTCCTGGCCGCCCGGTGCCTTTTGAGGATGTTAAGTAATTCACAGCACCCTGTGGAATGGCGCATTTTGTTACCACGCGAGGTCCATAAGGACTCGAAATTCGACACTAGCAATGGCTAGCTATTCCACACGAGGTGCAACTACAGTGGGCAAATGGTACCCCGCATACGGAACCTATTCAAGTTAAAAAGGGTTGATGTTACAGGGCAGGGTCTCCCGGACTCCAGAACTCGCTCCGATTGTTGGGCCTGTAGACCTCTAGGTTGGCGAATCGCCGAAGATATTGCACTGTCATTTCTGCCAGTGTGCTCGCGTGGGTGAAACTGATAATCACAGGGGGCGCAGCGGTTTTCCAAGCTTTAAGGGTTTGCCCAAACTGGCGAATCGCGGATATTTGAGACCTCCTGAACCTCCGGGAGGCGGTGTTCTTAGGGAGATTCGTCTATGCCCGCCACGGGAATTGCCGCCCTACCTGCGGGCCTCAAGTCGCGTTTGTTTGATGGAATGGCGCCGCGAGATCTCAATATAATTCGCGCGGCAGCCACCGAACGGCGGCTCCTCGCCAATTCCGTAATCTCCAACCAAGGAAGCCCCGCGGAACATTTGTTCCTTTTGACCAACGGCCGCGCGCGATATTTTTTCGTCACCGAAGAGGGCCAGAAAACTCTTCTGCTCTGGCTTTCGCAGGGAGAAATCATCGGCGGCGCAGCATTTTTATCTAAAGCGTCCAACTATTTTCTGAGTGCGGAGACCGTGAAAGACAGCTCGCTCTTGGTATGGGACCGTGCCACGCTCCGGAGCCTGGTCGCACAGTATCCAAGGTTGCTGGAGAATGCGTTACTGATGGCGTCTGACTATTTGGTTTGGTATGTCGCCGATCATGTTGCTCTGACTTGTCATAGCGCCCGCCAAAGACTCGCTCAGGTTTTGATTCGTCTTGCCGGAGTCATCGGCCAAAAAGTTCCAGGCGGTGTTGAATTTGACGCAACCAATGAAGAATTGGCTAGCGCGGCGAATATCACCCCTTTCACCGCGAGCCGTCTGATAAGCGAGTGGCAAGTGAACCGCGCGATTGTAAAGCGGCGCGGCAAGATCCTTCTCCGGTCTCCCGAGCGCTTGTTCCTGAGAGTAGTTTGATTCCTCGTTACAAATCCCCCTGGCGCTAGTGCTTTTCCTGATTGCTCTCGCGCAATTTTGTAGTTGCCTCTGAGCAACGACGCCACCAAATGGAGCGTGCGATTCTTCCGAAATGTGCAATCAGTTCGGAACAGGCACGAATATGTCGAGGATCGCAAATGTTGAAACAACCGGGGAACGGCAGATGTCTTTAGTCCGTGTTCTTATTGCTGACGATTTTGATCTTTGGAAAGGCTTTGTTATTGCCCGCTTGCAGGAACGACGCGATTTGCAAATCGTTGGTTTCGCGTCGGATGGAGTACAAGCGGTCCAGAAAGCGGAAGAGCTGCAACCGGATTTGATTTTGCTGGATATGATGCTGCCAAAACTGAACGGAATCGAAGCGGCTCGACAAATTCGCAAGGTGGCCCCACAGGCAAAGATCCTTTTCGTCAGTTCGGAATCCGACCTGGAGTTGGTTCGACTAGCCCTTCGAGTTGGAGGGGGCTCCGGGTATGTATCAAAGATGGAGGCCGCGGCAGGGCTACTGGCTGGCGTAGAAGCGGTGCTTCGCGGCGAACGGTTTGTCAGTCCCGGATTGGCCCGCCGCAATGACCTGATGGGTGCACAGGATTCAGACCCGGAAGACGAAGAGACGGCTACTTGAGATGCGCTGCGGCGTATCCGGTCATCGATGAATCGCTCGAGGCGTTTGAGATTCTGTACCTCCACTCTTGTAGCTCAACCCCCGGTAGCTCAACTCATGTTGCGCTGGAAGATGAAGGCAATAATGATGTGCGCGGACACGGGTTGTCCCTTCAACGTGGCCGTACTGAATTGCCATGTCTTAACGGCATTGGTGGCTTGTTGTGTGAGGGGCGCGACGCCATAAACTGCGCGAAATTGCTTAGGTTGGCCCGCCACGCCAACGGTTACGTCAAGCACCACGGTTCCCTGGGCCACGCTGTTGGCGGGATAGTTTGCGTACGACGCCAAGGTGATCTGTGGCGGCATGAATTGCGACGCGTCCGGATACACTGACTGGGACGGGGCGAGAACTAAACTTTGCGATGCCGCACCTCCCGCAGGGTTGAAGATATTAAAGATAGTGGTCACGGAAATTTCAGAAGCGACCGGAACGCCGTGCAACGACGCTGGCGTGAAGGTCCAGAGCTGGACGGCATCCTGCACGGAACTCGTTAAAGGTGGTGAATCGCGCAAAACCTGGACGTTCTGGATGTTTGCGCTGCCGTCCAGACTCAGAAGCAATGACACGGCCCCGGAAGCGAGCGTATTCACAGGATAGGCTATGTTGCTGGCACTCGTGATGCCCGCCGGGCTGAACGGTGAGGTTTTGTGTGTCTTCGAGCCTGCAGCTGCGATGGTAAGGCTCGACAATAAAATCGCGCCCGCCGCAAAGATCACATACCGTCTCATATTCGTGTCACTTCCGTTTTTCAAGCAGACTCCCTACGCTTTCCCCTCCGCGAGTTTTCCACCGCGAAACTTATCTAGATATTTAATCAGCAATACGTCGTTGCCCTTTTCGTTGTAAATAAGCTCATCGACGAGTTCCTTGGCCATAAGAACCCCGTAGCCGCCGGCACGCATGCCCGCTGCCTCGCGGTACACGGCATGGCGGAGGGGATCTTCGGGAGGATTGGCCAGTGCACTGTGGCGGATCTGTTCCAGCGAAAAACCCTCTCCGGGATCTTTTACGCGGCACATGACAGCGTGCCGAGAGCGAAGGTAAGAAATCTCAACGTACTCTCTGGGATTGAAATTCGCACCGTGTTCGATGGCGTTCCACAGAATCTCCCGGAAGGCGATCGCCACATCTTGGCGTTCGGCGTCGGGAAGGTCAGCGATCTCGTTGATGAACTGTACCAAGCGTTCGGCAGTTCTTACATCGCAGCTGGCGGCGAGGCGAATCCAATTGGGCGTTGCTGAGAGGACTTCAATGCCTTCATCCCAGCACGGGCCGTCGGCGGCGGAGCGAATCATGTCGCCAAGCGATTCCAAGGAGAACGGTCTAGAGAAGAAGCTGAACGCACGTTCGCGCATCGAAGCGATGACGTCGGCGGGCGTGGCCTCGTCCGTGAGAATGATCAGCCGCGTATGCGGCCGAACGCGCCGGATCTTGCGCAGAAGTTCCACATCCTCCTGCCCCGACGTCTTCTCGCTGGTCAGGATCAGGTCGCAGGGAATCGCTTCCGCCAATGCTAGGGCCCCAAGATTGTTGGGAGCATGGCGAATACTCCAGGACGGGGGACTAAGTACGCTCGTGACCACCACTTCAACCTGGGGGTCAACGTCAACTACAAGCGCATTCCGAACGGGGACGGGTCGATTCTCAGGATGTGGCGCGGCATTCATACATTTTGATACACGTGAACTCTAGCGGGACCCATTTCTGAAACCTACTGTCAGTATTGCCAGATGCTTGCGGAGATCGGCGCGAGCGTGAACTCGATCCGTCCGGATACTGGGGCCGCTCAAGTCCCGCAGGTCAGCGCAGTTCACTGACACGACCCATCATCCACAAACTGGCCACTCGCAACCATGGAACCGATAGAATGTCCGCAGTTTACAAGCTTCTGATCCAACGGATCATTTTTCAAGGCATCCGGAGAGATGTAATTCAAGGATTGGCGCGTTGCCATGTATTGATTGCTCAACTGGTCCATGAAATTGAAGCCGTTGGTCAGCAATTGAAAGGCATTGCGATCCGCATCGGTTGACTCGGCCACGGACGTCAATCGCAGGGCCTCGACGGCCTGGCTGCGGTATCCCGCCAGCCAGCCTCCGCTTATTGGAAATCCATTTCTGATGCAATTGGCCAGCGCGCTGTGCCATTCCCTGACTACCGACATGGCCTCGATAGCCGCGGTCCTGAAGCCTTTGGATAATCCGGGAGTCGGTGGGGGATTGCTCGGAGGAGCCGCCGCGGCTGTGGGCCCACTCGTTGGGGAAGGTGAAATTGCGGGCGCATTCGAAGCGCCGGGCAGCGTCAGCATGATTTGATTGCCTTGAATCGCTAGTAAGCCATTCGCAGCTTGCGCAAGAGCTTCGAGGTCCGCGTAAGAGCGTCCATTAATCTGAACCACGTTCACCTGTGCTGCCTGGCCGTTTACGATGAGCGTGCGGCTGACCTGTGCGGCCCGAGGCAGAGCGAGAACCGGCACACTCAGCAGCAGGGCTAGGAACAGAGGTAGCAATGAAGATTTCTTTCGCATGGTGAACTCCAGAGTGATCGCCGACGTAGTCCCCTAAGCCCAAGGTGCCTACGGACCGAGACTCTCGCAGGCCTGAATTGTTCAGTTATCCGAAGCCGGTCCGAAAATGGTGTGCGCTGCTCGGCGGAAAACAAGGTCAGCACGATCTATTCCAGCAGGCTGACCGTATCGCTCGCGAGGTCGAAATAGCCCGCCACGACCTTTAGCTTTTGCTCTTTCACCAATCCAGCGATTACCGTCGAAGCCTGTCGCAGGAGGGTCGCCTGAATTTTTGCATTCGCCTTGGTTGCTGCCTCCAGATCCGGCCCTGCTTGATCTACCGCAGGTCGAATATGGGAAAAAGCGCGCTGATCTGCCCGGGCACTTCCTTCCCCTGAATCGTTGCCTTAACAGCTCCGCAGTTGGCATGCCCCATCACCAGAATCACCTTGGTGCCTAATACCGCGGCTCCATATTCCAGACTCGCAATGATCTCCGGGGTGACCACATTGCCGGCCACGCGCGCAACAAACACGTGACCGATACTCTGATCGAAAACCAACTCCACGGGAACGCGTGAGTCGGCGCAGGACAGCACCGCCGCGAATGGTTCCTGCTTATCGACGGTGTTCTGTTTGAGGATCGCAAGGTCAAGCTCGTGTGAGGTCATGCGGCCCGAGATGAACCGTTGATTGCCGTCCATGAGTTCCTTGAGCGCTGCATTGGGGCTAAGCTTGCTCTGCGCCAAAACCGAATGGGGTGCGGTGAACTCGAGGCCCGCTGCCGTGGCCAAGCCGGCGAGCGTGCCTCCCAAGGTCATTTGCAGGAAGCCTCGCCTTGAAGATTCATTTACCGATAGGGATGTTTCTGGTAACCGCTGGTTGGTTTTCACACGCTTCTCCTATGCGGGAGGTATAGAACTTGCGAGCCACGCTCGAAACTGTCATTTCTGACAGTAGGACAGCGCACATTCCAGGACTCATCCGGGAATTCGGCATGCGTATCTTGCTCTCTGCGAGCGTCACTTGCAATCGCCGGGTACCGACGTATTCTTCAGTATCATTCCGCTAGTTCTTTTTCACGTCTACACGCGCATGAACATTTGACGATGCGAGGTTTGGCGAACCTGGCCCAAAATGGGAATGTGCGATTCAGGAGACAACGTCCCTCTAAGGCCGAACTTGGGTTTGACGCTAAGCTTTGTAAACGCTGAGGGCACGAAGGGACTACGCGCAGCAAAGAATAGTTGACTTGGGAACGCGGCACGGCGGCAGCATCTCGGGAAACAGCAATTTAGCTATTTCGGTCCCCAGGTACCTCAGGATTGGAGGGAAGTACGGCCAAGGCCTCTCTCCAGAATTACTTTTCCGGGCGCCGAAGCCCCGTTTGACAGAATCGCCAATTCAGTTTCTGGGACTATAACCCGAGAGAATCCGCAGTCCAGACAGACCAGAAGCTTCGAGAACACTTGGACCCCAGGGTTGTCTATATTCTTGCGGCCACAGAAGTGGATGATCATCTCAGCGGCGAATTCTGCCTGATTGTCCGAAGGGCATAATAAACAAGACATGGCAGGCACTCCACGATCTGATGTTTGACCGGATTTGCAACACACCTTGCCGAACTCTGTTGGGGCAGAGTTTGGCCAATCAAAAAATGCCTGTCTGTCCAAAATTGCACACCTCCGTGCGACGGCCCACGAGAGCGAACCACGGATTTCCTAAGCTTCGCCCGCTGCTAAAAAGATGGAGAAATAAAGGTACGCCCAGCGAGGACTGCTCGATAGCAGGAATCAAGTCAATGGCGATTCGGGGCTTTATCACGTACCCGAGAGCGCCGATACCCATGCAGGTCTGGACGAATTCCGCATCGGTGTGAGCCGTCAGGAAGATGAACGATTGCTTCTCTCCACGCCACCGAATCCGAGCACGCATCAAAACCTATTCTCAAGATCGACCGTCGTCCACTGTCAACACTGGCAGATACCGGGGGCACCGCCCTGATCAGGCGGGGCTCCCCAGTGTGATAGTGAGCGTCTGGACCGGTCCGCGATGGATGGCGCGTCAAATTCGAGAGGTACATTCCCAAGCACTAAGGCGTTAGGCGTCGAGCCAGACAGACCCCGAGATTGTGTTAACATGCAGTCCTCGGTTTGGTACGCCTTGGGGTCAACGAACCGATGGCCCAAGACCCCTTTGTTGAGCGTGCGCATCCGGATCGGAGTCGGCCAATGGCGTGTAAGGCGTGCGCTTCAGCGAACCTCCAAGAGCTGACAGGAGAGCTTTCGGCGAGCTTTTCTGACGTAAAGCGGGCAAACCTTTCTCCCGTCTATGTTTGCCAGGAAGTCGTGGTCTGTTTGGACTGCGGTTTTACAGAGCTTGTCATTCCGGCGCACGAATTGGACCAGCTTAAGAGGGGGTCCGCAGCGTCCGCCACATAGGCGTGACGACAGCCCACCCTTGGGTGACCAAGTGCACGTGAGGTAGCTCTTCCCTGTTCCTTCGTCCATCGTGGCATAGCCAGATCTCGACTTTCCGCTCCGAGCCAGGAGAACCTGGTCCGTCTTGGCCCGCTGGCCGCACCGTGCCCCCCGACGAGCCTCACCGGTCAGCCTAGAAAAAGGCATGCATCCCCAAGACTGGCAAAAGTGACAGTTTTCCAAACATCCGATGGCAAGCAGCATAGGGAACGCATTTGTGGACGCAGTCCCCATCGCGTCTGAAGCCGGGAAGCTATCCCTAAGGCAATAGGCGGCTTGTATTAGATTAAGCGCGAAGGACTTGCGCCAAATGTCTTCATATCTCGGGGGCACGCCTACATGAACACGGCCGACCAAGATCGCCATTCTCTCTTTTTGCTGCTTTCCCTCGTGGCGTTTCTAGTGCTCAGCGGGTTCGTAAGGGAGTCTCGCAATGTCGAGAAAGCCATCCTCGAACTCTCCATGTATGTGATCCTGCTAGCTGGGACGCTTGAGTTGTCCGAAAAAAAAAGCTGGCGATTGCCCGGGATTCTCGTGGCGAGCTCTTCTCTGATAGCTGCACTCGCTCGCTTTTTCTACCCGTTATATGCCCTCAAGGTCACAGACTGGTTAGTTCTGGCTGCATTTTTGGGGTTCGTTTCCTTTGGCCTATTTTCTTATCTTGGGAAGCCCGGCTCGATCACCAGCGGGCGTTTGTATGCTTCCGTGAGTCTTTATTTCCTGTTGGGCGTATTTTTTTACGCCATATTTAATTTGCTCGAAACTGTGCAACCCCGTTCCTTCGCAGAGACAGGGTCATCGGCAGCAAACGGGGTTTCTCGGCATTCGCTCTTGTACTTCAGCTTGGTCACGCTAACTACTTTGGGATATGGAGATATCGTGCCGATCTCGCCTCCTGCGCGCATGCTGGCGGCATTCGAGGCGGCCACGGGCGTTCTCTACATCGCGTTCACGGTGGCGCGGCTGGTTGCCGCCTATCAAAGGGCGGACGAAGCGTAAGTCCAGCATAAGATTTTTTAAGAAGCTGGATTCAGCAAAGCGCATGCAGATGTTCTTGCATCTTCGCGCGAGCCCGGAAAATACGTGACTTGACCGTGGCCACGGCTACCCCCATGGATCCAGCCAACTCACAATGGGTCCATCCTTCGCCCTTGTGCAGAATGAAAGTTTGTCTCAGCGATGGATGCAGTCCGCGAAACGCTTTCTTAGCCAGATCGTTGGCGATGTATTGGCGCTCCGGGTTCGGACGTCCATCCTCAATTTCCAGGATTGTGCTCTCGTCGCGCTCATTCCAGGGCAGATCCGTCTGACCCGCGGCACGTCCCGACTTTTCCTTGCGAATCTTCATTAGCGCTTCGTTGATGGTGATGCGGACAATCCAAGTGGAAAAGCGCGAGCGCCCTTGGAATCGGCGGATGTTTGCATACACTTTGCAGAGAACATCTTGCAGGTTGTCTTCCGCGTCCGCATGATTCTTCAACATTCTCAACGAAATACTGTAGATGTGCTGCGAGTGCATGCGCGCTAATTCGGAAAATGCGTCAGAGTTGCCTTGCCGCGCTCTGGCGATCAGTGGTCCTTCAATCAGGGTATATTCACCGTTGCTTTTCACGGTTCTTCCGCGCCTTCGCTCTCTCACCAACATCAGAAAATCTACGACACTGCTCTGTCTGCCACGGATCCAACGAGCGTGTTGCTGCTTCCCTCAGAGCCTGCGGCCGTTGACCAACTACCGGGCCGGCAAGGAAGCGGGCTGCTGGAGCCGGAATTCGAGCAGGGTTTCACTCGGTACGTTGACCGATTGGCCCTTCTGTGCGACGGCCCCTACTGCTCCCGCAGTCGCGCCGATAGCCGCTCCCATGCCCGCATTCCCAGCGATACCACCAATTATTGCCCCGAGGCCCGCCCCGCCCAGCAGCCGCTTGGCGCTTCTCTTGCCGCTGCTGCTGCCTTTGACCTGGTAATCGCTCGTGAGAAGCGGGTAAGCTGTACCGCCGACAACAATATCCGTTAGCTCCAGCTGCAGCTCGGATGATCCTGTTGCGCGTCCTGCCTGCTTTGCTTCAGCGAGTCGGCCGTAGACCGTATTTCCTTTCGGAACAACGACCTTGCCGTTGACCACCAGATTGGTTTCAAGCGTGGCTGTAAACCGTGATCCGGGCGGATTCTTGCTGGAATCTACCGTGTCAAGCATGCGTATCAGGATGGTCGTACCCGCCGGCACCGAAACCATCTTTTGCTGCGCTGCTGGCGCAGGCTCCGGGCTCGCCGCCGATGTCCCCGCGAATCCCGCCAGCGCCCCAGACAACATCACTATCGGCAAAATCTTGTAGCTCCGCATTCTCTGTTCTCCTATTTCTCTGTTCTGGCGTTAGGAGCCCGCGATGGGCAACGACGAAAGAATTTGCAGATCAATGATCAAAAGCAACTGTTGCTCTACCTGTACGAAGCGAGCGGCGGTAACAGCGCCCAGCGCTTGTTTCACGCGGTCGTAATACTTGGCCAAAAGCTCCGCACGCTGTTTCTGATATGCCATCGCGTTCTGGATCAGCTCGTCGGCCTTCGCGTCCGTCAATTGGTTGTACGTCCGCGAGTACTCTTCGATGTTCGCCACTCTCAGGTCATTTACTTTGGACAGTTCGGCGTCGTAGTCGCGGTAAATCGGCCAGAACTTCGCTGCTTGGTCCGGGTCCAGTTGCATGACGGCGCTCATCGCTCCGGATTTCTGTGATCGCACGTCTGCCCGCAAGAGCTTAATGTACTCCTGCAGATTTTGTTCCTTTGGCGTGGTCGCGGATGCCGCCGCTTTGGCAGCCGGCTTCTGAGCCGGCGCCGCATCTTGGGCTAGCAGCCCGGGAGCGGACACCAAGCATGCCAGGATGGCGACTGCGATTGCGCTCTTCTTGAGCATTAGTACTCCTCCGTGAAAATTCAATTCACTGTTTGGGCTGACCGCTCCACCCAGGATGCGGACGCGCAGCAACCTTGAAAGTTGTGAGGAGAAGGAAGACGCAGACCACGGCTACCGCGCCCGGTAGCGTCGAAGCTGCAGAAAGCAGTCTTTTGATAATGGCTTCTCCTCAGTGCGTCTACGATTACATGAGACGCGACGCCGTTTTAACTGTCAAAAGTTACAGTGCGTTGCAGAAAAATTCTGGACGCCTAAGTTCGTTACTGGAGTTACCACGTTAGACCCGTCAAGAGATTGTGCGAGGAAACCTCACGCTCGGCAGTAGCCCGAATGAGACCGTGGAGGCTCCAACTGCCTTGTATTGCGAAGGTTCAGCGCCGCAATGCGGGCGGGCTGAGCGCGTCCGGAGGGCTGACGTGGCGGTGGCTCAACTTAACAATTCGTTGCATCCCGCTTTTCATCCAAAGAGCGGGTCGGCGCATCCCCTCCTGAAACAGAACGATGGCAACCAGCAGAAGCAGTAGGGCCGCCACGGTGATAGCGATCAGCAGCATCACTACAAACACCTCCTGCACCATGTAAAACCTCTTCCCGAGCGCCAACGCGGCGAGGAGTTGCAACGCCAGCACCACTGCCACCCCCATCCGCCAAATCATGCGTCCAACTGCGGTTCGATAGTTTCCGTCTGACATTTCATCACGCCGATCGGCTGCCGGCTCGCAGCGGTCATCAATCCGGATCCAACTGAACGAAGGCATCTTGGTGCCGTCAACTCCCCGAGTTCTGCATGCTAGGCCTAGCCGTAAGGGAGGGGAACTGTCAGTTTTGTCACATGCCAGGTCTTGTTTGGCGGAGCAGAGAATCGCTCTGTAAGAACTGACAGTTACATTCCCGGGCCGAGTGCTCTATTTTTGCTGGCGAGATCGTATGCACCAGGTATTGGAAAGGAGTGCGCACCAATGACCCGAGAATCTGCAAGTGCTTGCCAGCCAACCATTTCCATTACCGAAAAACAGCATCGCCGGCAGATCTGCAGAATCGGGCGTTGGATGTACACCCGGGGCTATGTGGTGGCGAACGAAGGCAATTTGTCCGTGCGCCTCGATGAAGACAGGATTCTCGTGACACCCTCCGGCACTTGCAAAGGGCGTCTGAAATCAGACGGGTTGCTGGTCACCGATTTGCGCGGTGAGGTTGTAAGCGGGACGGGATCTCCCTCTTCGGAGATGCTGATGCATCTCCTTTACTATCGTTCCAGGCCCGATGTTCGGGCCATCTGCCACGCCCACCCGCCGACCGCGACGGGATTCGCCGCCGCCAGGCGTGCGCTTGAAGAACCTGTCCTGCCTGAAGTAATCGTCGGCCTCGGCAAAATTCCCTTGGCGCCGTACGGAACCCCCGGCACCTGGGAGCTTTGCGCGGGTCTCGAACCCTTGGTGCAAAATCACGATGCCATCCTGCTTGAGAATCACGGTGTGGTGACCTGCGGGCGAGATCTGCTCGCGGCCTATCAGCGGATGGAAACCGTGGAACAATTTGCGAAAGTCATGCTTACCGCGGAGTTGCTGGGCGGTCCGCACTTGCTTCAGCGAGCCGATGTGCGGAAGCTTGTCGCCGCAAGGCCGGTCGGAGGGCCTTCACTCCCAAGAGAGAGTTTTGAGTTGCCTCTGAGTGCCGAAGCTACTCGTGATCGGCCGGCGATGGCGCGTCCAGCACTCGAACCGGTCGCTAAGTGAACGATTCGCAACGACCGCGACGAACGCGAGGGTGTGCGGCAAACGACGAGGCGCATGGTCATGCGCAATAGCCGCGAGACGCACAAGAAATTCGGACGGAAACACCGTCTGATACCGAGGTCCGAGGTCGTTAGGGACGGACTCTGACCAACAGCGCTGCCAGGCCCGCCGCTGGCGGCGAATCCAAAATACGAAGGGACAAGATCATGAAGATTAGATTTGCGTTGTGCGCGTTGCTGCTGTGCATTACCTCCGCAATTGCTCTCGGGCAACAAGTTTCCGTCAATTACGACCACAGCGCGAGTTTTTCCCAGTATCACACTTACGCTTGGGGCTCCAACAACGCTAACCAGATTCAAAACTCGATCCTGGCACAAGTAGCGCAGCAAGATATCAACACCGCTATGCAGGGCAAAGGCTTCCAGATGGTGCAGGAAAATCAGAATCCCGATATCCTCCTCGTTTCTAGCGGCGGTTTGAAACAACAGACCTCTTGGAGCGCCTGGGGCATGCGCGGCATTGGCGGGGGAATGGGTGGAATCACTCCGCAGCAGAACGTGGAGGGAACTCTGATCGTCGACCTGTATGTTATGAAGACCCAAACACTCATATGGCGTGGAATTGCTGAGAACACCCTAAGCAATAACGGGAATAAGAACCAGCAGTTGGTACACAACGCCGTAACGAAGATGTTCAAGCAGTGGCCAAAGAATTAAGCAGCAGCGTGAGCAGTCGACGGAGCTCTCGGGTCCGTTTCGCGTATTAAACCTGTGCGAACCGGACCCCGAAGTCGTGAGCGCTCCTGCAGCAGCGCACGCTAGGGCTTGTCGGTTAGAAACGTCCCTCCGCTTTAGATCGCACAACTCAGGTTGTCGAAGAATCCACCATCACTGCGGTGTAGCAGTGCCGCCAATCTTTGTGCCGATCACTTCGCCAGAAATGATGATCTCCACGCGCCGGTTTTGCTGCCGCCCTTGTGGTGTGTCGTTGCTCGCCACGGGGTCCGCCGGTCCAAATCCCTGCGCTGTGATGGTACCCGCGTCGAGGCCTTGCTGGATTAGATAATCGCGCACGGAATTCGCCCGCTGCTCGGACAGAGTTTGATTGAATGCAGCCGTCCCCGTCGTATCCGTGTAACCTTCCACAGCGAGATTAAGTCCTGGGTGAGACAGCACGATACCCGATAGCTTCGCCAATCCAAGCTGCGCCTCCATCCTCAGTTTGAACTTTCCGGTATCGAAAAGAACGTCGCCCATATTGACTTGCAATCCGCGCGGCGTATCCGTTGTTGGCAGCACCCGGTTGAACTGCTCGAGCAATTGCGCGCGCAAATCAGCCGCAGCCTGACGCGCCCGCTCGGCCTCTGCCCGGGCGGCGTCTTCTTTAGCTTTTAGGGCGTCCGCTTCCATTTTCGCCTTAAGTGCGGCAGCATTGGCCTCCGCTTGCATTTGTGCTTGCTTCGCGGCGGCCAGCTCGGCCTGACGCTTGGCCTCCGCAGCAGCCTCCGCCTGCATCTGCGCCTGTTTCGCAGCGGTGATTTCCGCCTGGCGCTTGGCCGTGGCGGCTGCCGCGGCTTCCGCTTCGGCTTTGGCCTGTGCTGCCGCCGCTGCTTTCTCCGCCGCTATACGTTCTTGGTCTTGGCGTTCGGCGGAAAGGGCGCGCGCATCCTCTGCGAATTGCACGGCCTGCTTGGCGGTGGAGATAATTTGCTTCTTGTTAGCATTGCCGGAGAGATCCCTTTCCACCATAGCCAGGCTAGCTTGCGCCTTGGCAAAAATATCTGGCGCATACTGGCCCGCCCCGCGATCCTTCGCGATATCCACGGCATTGCGCGCTTCATACACTTCGAGGGGCACTTTGGACAGGTCCGGCGTCAACGCCAGCGGATTTCCCAGCCTCGCGTATTGACTCCGCTTCATCAGCTGGTATGAGGTTATCGGAAAGAGTCTACCCTTGGTGTTTTTCCGCGTTTCCATTTCCATAACCACCATCTCACTGGGCACGCGCACGGCGAAATAAGGTTCGGCACTAATAATCAAGGAGAATGTCTGCGCCGGATTAGTGGCCACCAGCTTCCCCTCGCCGTTTTTGTTGATGAGAATTTCTCCCGCATTGCTGGTGCGGCCATCGGCCGTAACCACCCACAGCACGAAGGTCAGATACTCCGCGCCAATGCTCGAAGGAGAGGTCATGCCGCTAACCGAAACCTCGATGTTCGTCAGGCCCGCGTTCGCCTTGGCCTGTATCTTCGCCTCACCAGTGGCCTGCGGCATCAGCGGGGTTCCCGTCAAATCAACTTTCGTGCTACCTCCGCCCACCGTGAAACCGATCGCCACCGTGGACTTGCTGATGAGACTGGATGCCGGGATGACTTCTGGCGTCTGCGTGTGAGCGGGAACGCCTAGCGCTGCGAGTACCACCGATGCCATTGCTAGCTGAATTGATTTCATTGTTTAATCCATTCCGAAACTATCTGAATCTTCAGTTGCTCGGCTCCCAAACTGCTGCGTCGCACTCGACGCTCGGCCAAACAATCAAGCAAGTGACCAATCGGTCCCCGCGCGCGGCTTTGACTTAGACCCTCGATTGTCTTCCGGTTTATCTCATTGCGGAGATGAGAATACAACAGTCCACGTCACCAAATTTTCGCCGTACAGCGCGCCTGGCAAATACTGTCAAAATTGACAGCCAAGCTTTTCATCCCCGGGGCACTAGCCATCGCTGCGACGAGCGGATTCGATGTTTCCTTACGCACGCTAACCACCCAACTGCATCGTTTGTTTCGGAATCTTCAAAAAAATAAATGGGTCGTTTCTGTCCCGTTTGATGACTCGGATTCGGCAGATCTGGACACGTCTGTCAGTTTTGACAGTTTACGTCCTCTGGCACTCAACCTATCGTGACGTATATCAGGAAACCGGGGATCCGGGAAGAGGTGGTTCCACTCGCGTAGGGAACCGACAACAAGCCCTCCAGAGCCTCTCTTCCGGGTCCTCGAATCAGGCGGAGTAGATGAGAAACGCGAGGTCGGCAGGATTCGAAGCGCTGGAGGCAGTTCAGTCCCGACCTCCGTAGGTACAGCGCGCCTGATTTAAAGACAGGGCTCTCCGGCTGGCTCTTGAGTTTGCTGTAGCAACGGGTGGGTGGTTGTAATCTTCGTCATCGAGTACAAATCTAGGACTGAGGAGAAAAGAAATGAAGATCACAAGAGGTTTACTTGTTTTGGGAATGCTTTTGATGTTCGGAAGTGTGGCGTTCGCCCAGGACGATTTCCCGAAGATTGAAACATCACCGGCATTTATGTATATCCGTACCAGTCCAATGCTCTCGAACGCATTCGAGGTGAACGGACAAACAGTGAACCCACAAGCCCTGCAATGCGCCGGTGGCGGGGGCACGATCGCCTACAACTTTACTAGCCTAATCGGCATCGCTGCGGACCTCGGTGGCTGCAAGATATTCAGCCACACCTTCCAAGCTGGCAACTCCGTCGACGGAAGTCTGTTTACGTATTTGTTCGGGCCGCGCATTACCTATCGCAAAGCCGGCAAATTCCAGCCATTCGGTGAGCTCAATTTCGGCGGAACTCGCGTTTCGCTTACTTGCAATAGCTCGGCGTTAACTTGCATCAACGCCGTTGGCACCAACAGCTATTCCAAGAATGCTTTCGCTTTGACCGTAGGCGGAGGTTTTCAGATCGTGGTGAGCAAGAAAATTTACATCCGCCTAGTCCAGGCTGAATATCTCTACACGCGCTTTGGCAATAATTGCGCCCTAGCTGTATGCAGCAACAACAACAATCAGAACAGTTTCCGGCTGAAGAGCGGAATCGTTCTCACCTGGTAGAGCGGACACGTTCACCCGTAGCGTTTTATGGGTGGCGCAAGAGAATCCGCGTAGAAATATGGCATGGCGAAAAACGCCGCCAACCCTGGATTTCTCAGGGTTGGCGGTGCGTCGCTTGATCAAAACAAAGTAACAGCCTCTCCGGGCGATTGCGGCGGATTTGCCTTAGCAAGCGCAGGAAGGTGCGAACGCAGATCCCAGCGGAGGTGCCCCTGGCGGCCTCATCCTCTGAGCCTCAGGCAGCAAGCTCGGTTGCACGGAGGTAACCCTTGCGTCGCGCTCGTGTGTTGCTCGCTGACGACCATCTGATGTTGGCCGAGGCGCTCAAGAAGGTTTTGGAAGTTGAATACGACGTCGTAGGTTCCGTCGGCGATGGACTTGCGCTTTTGAAAGCGGCGCAAAAGCTACGGCCCAGCGTCGTAGTACTCGACATTGCCATGCCCCTCCTGAACGGTCTCGATGCCGGCCGACAGTTGCAACACGATATGCCAGAAGTAAAACTGGTTTTCCTCACCATGAATGAAGACCCGTACTTGGTTGCCGAGGCCTTTCGCGCCGGAGCTTCCGCGTATTTGCTCAAGCAAGGCGCAGCCTTGGAACTCACCAAGGCGATCTCCGAAGTTCTGAAAGGCCGCACCTACGTTACGCCGTGCATCGCCGGAGGTCTCGCCAATCTTTCATTGCTAGACCCTGAGTCCCGTGAGCACGCACCCCAACCGACGGCCCGGCAACGGCAAGTCATTCAGCTATTGGCCGAAGGGCGCTCCATGAAGGAAACCGCGGACTTGCTAAATATCACTCTGCGAACGGTCGCCTCGCACAAATATCGCGTGATGGAATTGCTGCAGATCAAGACCAGTGCGGAGCTCGTGCGCTATGCCGTCAAGAACAGAATCGTTTGACGGTTACTGAAGTCAGCTTGCTCCCTCAGTAGCGTAAGTTTTGCCAATAGCCAGGCAGTTGCTCTTGCGGGCAGGATGGTTAAGTTACTCGGGCTCCGAGGCCGGTGGAACTGATTCCGGATGAGAATAGGTGCGTATGGCGACCTCGATCCGAATTTCCGCCTCACGATTGGAACTCCCTCGTGGACCACGCGTGGTTCCTATGAACGCAAAACGAATTGTCGTGGCGGATGATCTGGTTCCCGTGTTGAAGACCATCTCGGAATTATTGCAGCCCTCTTTCGATCTTGTCGCTACAGCTTCCGATGGAGCCGCGGCTTTGGAGCTCACCCTCAAGTTCCAACCTGATCTTGTTGTATTGGACATATCGATGCCCGTTATGAGCGGGATTGAAGTAGCCGAGGAACTGACCAGACAAGGCAGCAAAACCAAGATCGTATTTCTCACCGCCCATCAAGACGCCGACATCCTCAAGGCCTGCCAGGCTGCGGGAGGACTCGGGTACGTAGTGAAATTGTCTATGGTCACCGACCTGATTCCGGCGATAAACGCAGCCTTGGCCGGCCGTCCATTTGTCTCCCGCTTTTCGTCCCAGTAAACGCTTTCCTTACGGACAGGTGTTATCGTCCGTCCGCGACGCGATCTCCACTGTGAATTTATGATTTAGGCCTAATGCCACGGCCTGTCACTTTTGACAGTTTCCTTGCGGGTGTCCTAAGCACAGTCTCGCTAACGTGTGGGATCTCGTCGCGCAATACCTTGCAGGATTCCGTCGCATTTTTTTGATCCAAAGAACAAATACAGGGGAGTTACGCGTGAAGCTCATCGGAAAACAAGTTCTTGTTCTTGCCATGTTCCTCGCAGTTGTCGCTCTCGTAGCGCCGCCCCCGGCTGCGGCGCAGGCTAAGAAACCCAACATCCTCGTCATTTTCGGCGACGACATCGGCTACTCCAACATCAGCGCCTACAACCTGGGCATGATGGGTTACCACACGCCGAACATCGATGGCGTAGCGCGGCAGGGCGCCATCTTCACGGACTATTACGCGCAACAGAGTTGCACGGCCGGCCGCGCTGCGTTCATCACCGGACAGAGTCCTTACCGCACCGGACTGTTGAAAGTAGGACTTCCCGGCGCCGATCTCGGTCTGCGCGCGCAGGATCCTACCATTGCTGACTTGCTGAAGGGCCGTGGCTACCTGACATTCCAGAATGGCAAAAATCATCTCGGCGACCGCAACGAATTTCTCCCCACCGTTCACGGATTCGATAAGTTTTTCGGCAATTTCTACCACCTGAACGCCGAAGAAGAGCCAGAGAACGTGGACTATCCGAAAAACCCTGCATTTATGGCCAAGTTCGGGCCGCGCGGTGTCTATAAGTGCGTAGCCACTGCCACCGAAAATCCCGCCCCGCCCGATCCCCGTTTTGGTCCATGGGGCAAACAGACCTGCAGCGACACTGGTCCGCTCAGTAAGCAGCGCATGGAAAACGCGGATGAAGAATTTCTCGCCGAAACGCTGGCGGACATCGATAGCTCGGTGAAGGCCGACAAGCCGTTCTTCGTCTGGCACAACACCACCCGCATGCATATCTGGACGCACCTCCAGCCGAAGTATCAAGCCATGGTTGCAGAAAAAGGTCTGTATGGCGCGGGCATGACGGAATTCGATGACAATATCGGCGTGCTGCTCAAGAAGCTCGACGATCTGGGCATAGCCGACAACACCATCGTCATCATCACGACCGACAACGGTGCTGAAACCTTCTCCTGGCCCGACGGCGGCACCACGCCCTTCCGTGGCGAGAAAAACACCAATTGGGAAGGCGGCTACCGCGTGCCCATGGTCGTCCGCTGGCCCGGCGTGATCAAGCCCGGCACGATCATCAATGACATCTGCTCGCACGAGGATTGGGCGCCCACCCTTTTGGCGGCCGCGGGCGAGCCTGACGTTGTCCAGAAACTCCTTACCGGCTACGAATCCAACGGCAAAACCTTCAAAGTCCACCTGGATGGCTACAACCTTACGGACATGTTGGCCGGCAAAGCCCCCGGACCACGCAAGGAATTTTTCTACTGGACCGACGACGGCGATTTTGCCGGACTCCGCTACGACAAATGGAAGCTAGTTTTCCTGGAACAGCGTGAGCACGGCTTCGGCGTGTGGGGCAATCCCTTAATTCCTCTCCGCGTGCCGTTGATCGAAGATCTCCACGCCGATCCCTTTGAGCGAGCCTCGTACGAAGCCTCCGACTACGACCATTGGATGATTGATCGCATTTACGTGCTTGTTCCCGCGCAGGCCTTCATCGGCAAGTTCCTGATGACCTTCAAGGAATTTCCGCCGCGCCAGTCGCCGGCCAGCTTCAATATGGATCAAGTAATGGAGAAGTTGCGCGCGGGCGTGCAGAGCGACAACTAGGCTGCTCTTTACCTCGCTTCCATTCTGAAGTGCAAGAGGCTAGCATCTTTGCGTACGAGCGCCAAGCGCAGTGTCAGAAAGCCAGCTCAATTGGTCAAAACTCGCACTTGGGGCAACGAGTCAACCCTCTCACGCATGTCCCGATCAGTGTCTAGAACCGGGGGTCTGTCAATTTTGCCAGTTACATGGTCTGGCCGTTCATAGAAACATCGAGTTGGCAGGAGAACTGCGTCGTGCGTTTCGGTTGAGGAATCGCCGCGTCGCTCGCCGTTGACTGGCAGGGTGACCCGCCTTCTGGCACTGCTGGGAGTTTGCTTAAGAGTAGTTAATAGTGGGAGCTTCAAAAACCTGATTTGAGATGGAGCAAACTATGCCTTCGAGAATTAAAGCCGCTAGCCTGATACTCGCACTGGTGCTCTTGGCCTGTGCTACACCCTCGCGAGGCCAATTTAAACCGCAATGGTTGCCGGGTCAGGTGGGGCTCAACGCGGGAATCCTGCCGTCTCCCGGATTCTCTTTCATTAACATGGACGTCAATTACGACGCTGGCACCTTTAACGGTCCCTCGGGCAACGCTGTCCCCGTCACCGGTACTTATTCCGTCTGGGCTGTCGAAAATATCTTCTATTTCGTGCCAGACACAAAAGTTCTGGGCGGAAATCTCGGTTTCATGATTATGCCCACCACCTACGCGAGTGGCTCGCTGGATGCCGATATCAGCAATCCCGCGGCGCCCAATCTTGGCGCCTCTGCCGGCGGCTCCGGCCTCGCCGATATTTGGATTCAACCTTTTACCTTGGGCTGGCACCTCAAACGTTTCGACATCCTGGTGGCTGATGGTGTCATGGTCCCCACGGGTCGTTATGCTCCGGGAGCCACAAATAACGTTGGCACCGGATACGTCGGCAACCACGTCCAATGGGCGACCACCTACTATGTGACGAAGAACAGAGGTACCAGCCTAAACCTGTTCACCGACTGGGAGCGTCACGGTTCGCGCGCCGGCGCCGACAGCACGGCCAAGACCCCAGGGCAGGCTTTTACCGATGAATGGGGAATTGGCCAGATTCTTCCGCTGAAAAAGGATTTCAGCAAATTGTTGCAGTTCGGCGTAATCGGCTATGACCAATGGCAGGTTTCCGGCAACGGCGGCACTATTCCAAATCCACTTCCGATCGGCCCGACGGTTTTGCCCGCTAGCGCGCTGCCTTACTACTCTGTTCACGCGATTGGTGGTCAGCTGAACTACATCCTCCCGGCTAAGAACTTTAGTCTCTTCTTCAAGTTCGAACATCAATACAGGGCCTTCAGCAGCACTCTCGGAAACACCACCGTATTCGGTGGCGCCTGGACGCTGCGAATCCCCAAGCCGGCGCCTCCCAAGAGCTAATCGCGATCGAACCAGCCGACCAGCGCGGTCGCCTTTTGGGAACATATAGGAGCGGGTGAACGTCGCTCAGCTTGGCGATGCATTTTTCCGTGATGCTTTACATTTTGTCAGCGCCTGACTTTGGGGAAGCGGCTCCGGACTCAGCACCTTTATTTGCAGAGACTAAAAAATGGTTCGCGCACGACCCGATTATCGATTCCGAACCGGAGCAAACCCTTGTGCCGTTCGCTTCAGTTGACGCGACAACGATCCGGCGACCCTCAGGCCTCCCGCGGCGGCGGTTGGCAAAGCCCGCCAAATCTGCGGAGTTTCGCTTTGCTTTTTGCAGCGACGCTCTGCTGCTCGATGAACGCATCTGCGGTCGCGCAAGACCGCTCTTCAGTTCAGACTCCCGGCGCTGGCCCGAGCACCAGTCAAACACCCGCCACGCCCCCAGCTAACCCTCAGGAAGCCCAGAAGCCACCCACTTCCGAGGATGAGAAGAAACAACAGGAAGAGCAGAAAAAAAAGGAAGAACAGGAAAAAAAAGACAAGGACAAAAAGCAGCATCGCGGCTCGCTAGTCTTTGCTCCTCTACCCATTTCCAGTCCGGCCATCGGCCTCGGCGCTACCCCGGCCATCGGCTACATCTTCCCGTTCAGCAAGGATGACAAGATCTCTCCTCCTTCCGTCATTGGCGCGGCTGGTCTTGTGACGGACAACGGCACAAGTGGTTTTGGCATAGGCGCGCAGTTGTATATGAAAGAAGACACCTACGAGATCACCTCGTTCTATGCCCATGGCGATTTGAACTACAACCTGTACGGTACCGGATTTTTCTTTGGCAATGCCGGGTCGCAACTCAAGTTGCCGCTAAATCAAACCGGCCAAATTTTCTTTGGTGAATTCCTACGTCGTATAAAATGGAAATTTCTCGCCGGGCCGCGTTTTGTCAATGGCGATTCCGTTGTTACATTGCGCCCGACCAACGAACAAATCCCTAATCTGCCGCCGGACCTTGGGCTTCATACCACCCTGCGGTCTTTGGGCTTCCGCGTGGTCCGCGATACTCGTCCCAACCGATTCTTCCCAACCAGCGGAATGAAGCTGAATTTTACCGCTGACTTTTTTTCTCAAGGCTTGGGCAGCAAATATTCCTTCCAGTCGTACAAATTCACGTTCAACAAATACTATAGTCTCGCCAAGAATCAGGTCCTCGCCTACGATCTGTTCATCTGCAATACCGCCGGCCAACCGCCTTTCTACGGGAATTGTGTTTACGGAACGCAGAGCGAACTGCGTGGCTATACCGCCGGACAATATCTCGATACCCACATGTTCACCACGCAATTGGAATATCGCCTCACTTTGCCGAAAGGCTTTGGCCTCGCCGTATTCGGCGGCCTTGGCGGGGTCGTCCCCGGTTCGAATCAAGTCCTCAGAGACGGTCACTTCTTGCCAGACATCGGTGGCGGGCCGAGGTACGAACTGAGCAAAAAGTATCACGTCAATCTGCGCACTGATTTCGCCCGGGGCGTAAACAGTTGGACTTGGACCGTAGGTGTTGGCGAGGCGTTTTGACACTTTTTCCGCGTGCGCATCCACCAACCCTTGCACCGCTCGCCGTGGCCAAGGTAGCCGTCTCTCATGGAACGCCGGCACCTGAACGCCGTGGAAAGGGCAGACGAATGTCGGGAGTTCTCGGCATCGCGTTAAGCGCAGGACTGCTTTTTCTTCTTTCCTGCTCGCCCGCCCGCGCTCAAAATCTTCAATTTGAGCCGGAAGTGGACGCCCATCTCAATTTGAATTCCACTTTTCGCACCTATCTCCAGGCCAAGGATGATCGCGATGGCGGAGACTCCACGCAATTTGCGATTGGCCCCAGCCTGGAGCTCTACCTCAAACCTTTGCTAAAACTCAAGAAGTTAAAGACCCATGACCTCGACGATTCCAAGTCCAGATTCTTGGTTCTCGAAGTCGGCTACCGCTACTTGGACATCCCGGACTCCCCGTCCGAAAATCGCATGATCACTGCCGTTACCTTCAACCTGCCCATGGGTGCCGGCTTTCACGCTTCCGACCGCAACCGCGCGGATCTTGACTGGAAAGCGGGAAAATTCACCTACCGTTATCGCAACAGGCTGACGCTCGAACGAACTTTCGCCATCCATTCTTATCACCTCATTCCTTATATCGCGGCCGAGCCATACTACGAAAGTCAGTACAGTAAATGGAGTACCACCTCGCTTTTTGCGGGTTGTATTTTCCCGGTAGGCAAACACGTCGAATTCAATACCTACTACCAGCACGACAACGACACCGGCAAACACCCCAACATGCCGGAACAGTTTGTTGGCTTGGCTCTTTATCTTTTCTTTTCTCTGGAGAAGAAGTGAATCCTGCAGTGTTCCTAGATGCCGGCGTTCTTCCGGGCTTCAGCACCATCATGGGAGTCAAGAAAATGACTACTCCAATTTTTCCGTTCCTCCGTGCGAGCTCTTTCGTCCTCGTCGTGCTTCTCTTGGCATGTCTCGGCTCGTCGGCGCGGTCAATACGAAAAGACGTCGTCGTCATGAACAATGGTGACCATTTCACCGGGCAAGTAAAGCGCCTGCAAAATGGCTTGTTGTTTCTTGAGACCGAATATGTGTCCGGAAATATCGCCCTGGACTGGAATCAAGTGCAATCGGTTCAGAGCACTGCTGTCTATCGGATCGTCTTGAACAATGGAAAAATACTGGAAGGGAAGATCCAACGAGCTTCTGGTGAAAAAACCGTCAACGACGACTTTGTGATTCACGAAGCCACCGAAGAAGTGCAGCTCCCTTCGGCGGATATCACCAGCATTGACACCAAGAAACCCACGTTCTGGAGGCAATTGCAGGGCTCCATCGATTTCGGTTACAGCTACGCCAGCGGAAATGGTCAGTCATCACTAAACTTGGACACCGATGCCACCTACAAGACCAAGGCTTGGGAGGTTGTGACCTCAGTGAGTTCGACCTTCAGCGGTCAGACCGGAGCCGCCAGCACAAATGTTCAAGAATGGGACACCACCTTTGCTAAGTTCCTAAACAGAAATTCTTTCGTCGCGTCTCTAACCGATTTTCTTCACAGTAGCCGCCAGGATTTAAACCTGCGCACTACCCTAGGCGGTGGTTATGGCCGCTACTTGAAGCGCACCACCAACAGCAGCCTCGCCTGGTTGGGCGGCATTGTGTATATCAACGAGTCCTTCGACAGCGCCGGTCAGCCATCGGACCAGAGTATGGAGGCCGTGGCCGGACTACAATATAACTATGTCCGCTTCAATTTCGGAGAATTCAATTCTCAGCTGCGCGTATTTCCGGGCCTGACCGATACCGGCCGCGTACGCTTAACCACGAATAATGCGCTCACCATCAAACTAAGAAACAATTTTCAACTCCAGTTCACCTTTTGGGATAACTTCGATAGCCGCCCGCCGACCACCGCAAGAAAAAATGAACTCGGCATCAGTTCCGGCATCGGATGGTCCTTTTAAATGCGTTAGGCAGACTTGACGATGAAAGACATGTCTACAAAAGACAAAGCGATGAACGACCAGCCGCCGTCAGAAAACCTTCGACTGCGTCTCACCCTTCTCTCCGGTGCGGTCGCTGCCATTGTGTTGAGTTTATTTCTGTGGCACAGGACTGCGGGACCTTTGCGCGGAACAACCAATCTACAAAATCCTTCCGCGCCCACTTACGTCGGCGCTGCGGCCTGTGCCGCATGCCATGCCAAGGAAGCCGACGACTGGAGTCATTCCCACCATGCACTGGCGATGCAGCAGACCAACGATAAGACCGTGCTCGGCAATTTCAACGATGCTCGCTTCGCCAAGGATGGCGTAACCTCCAGCTTCTCGAAGAAGGATGGCAAATTCTACGTTCGCACCGACGGGCCGGACGGCCAGCTCCAGGATTACGAATTGCCATACACTTTCGGCGTATACCCGCTGCAACAGTACCTCGCGCCGTTTCCTGCCGGTCGCCTACAGAGCCTACCGATCGCGTGGGATTCGCGGTCCGCGGTGCAGGGCGGCCAGCGATGGTTTCATCTCTACCCCAACCAGAAATTGCTGCCCACCGATCCAATTCACTGGACCGGTCGCAACCAGAACTGGAACTACATGTGCGCCGATTGCCACTCCACCGATCTCCGCAGAAATTACAACCTAGCGTTAGATGGCTATGCAACTACCTGGTCCGACATAAATGTCGCCTGTGAATCCTGCCACGGACCTGGCTCCGCACATGTCGCGTGGGGACAAACTCGCAAGAAGGATTCCTACCGGTCATCCGACCCGTCGGACGGCCTGCCTGCCCACTTGAAATCGCCCAGCGGTTCCTGGACTTTCACAAAACCCACCGATGCCACCATGCACTGGCAAGGGTCGCCGCGCTCGCGCACGGAAGTGGAAACTTGCGCCCCGTGTCATTCCCGCCGTCGTCCGATTGCCGGCGAATACGTCCCCGGCGGGCATTTTCTTGACGCCTTCGTGCCGAGTCTCCTCGAGGAGGGCATCTATTTCCCCGATGGCCAGATTCAGGAAGAAGACTACGAGTATGGCTCGTTTTTACAGAGCAAGATGTATCACGCGGGCGTCACCTGTTCCGACTGCCATAATCCCCACACCGGAAAGTTGTCCACGGACAGCTTGAACTCCGTCTGCGCCAAATGCCATCTTTTCTCGAAATTCGACACTGTTGAACACACCCACCACCAAGCGAAAAGTCCCGGCGCTCTCTGTGTCAATTGCCATATGCCCACCCGCACTTACATGGTTGTTGACGCGCGCCGCGATCACAGTTTTCGTGTGCCGCGTCCCGATTTCTCCCTCGCATATGGAACTCCCAACGCCTGCACCCAGTGCCACACGGACAGGTCCGCGAGATGGGCCGCCGATGCCGTCGTAAAATGGTATGGGCCGAATCGTCGCAAAGAACCCCGTTTTGTCGGAGCGCTGGATGCTGGCCGTCGTGGTTTGGCAATCGCAGAAAGGGAGCTGGCATCGCTGATCTTGGATTCTTCACAGCCCGGCATCGCACGTGCTACTGCGTTGTCCCTGCTCCCGCAGTACCTCACTGTGGCTTCGCTCCCGGCCGTACAAGCAGGGCTCATTGATGAAGACCCGCTAGTCCGCGGTGCTGCGGTTCGCTCCTTGGAACCACTCACTCCGCAACAGCGCGTTCTCTTGGCCGCTCCGCTCCTCACCGATCCCATTCGCTCCGTTCGCATCGACGCCGCTCGATTGCTTGCCGGAACTCCGCCCAATCTTCTCCAACCACCGCAGAAGGATGCCCTGGATCAGGCCCTTTCCGAACTAATCGCCTCGGAGGTCGCCACCGCCGAACGTCCGGAAAACCATGTCAACCTCTCACTGTTATATCTGCAGATGGGTCGCGTGGCCGATGCCGAAGAGGAATTGCACACCGCGCTCCGCTTGGATCCAAATAATATTCCGGCCATGATCAATCTAGCGGATTTGTGCCGCGCGCAGCAGCGCGATGATGAAGGTCAGCGCTGGCTGGAAAAGGCCGTCGCGCTCGCTCCGACGGCGGCAGAGCCGATCCACGCACTCGGCCTCCTAGAGGTCAGACAAAAACACTATCAGCAGGCGCTCGCGCTGCTCGCCAAAGCTGCATCGCTACAGCCCGGCAATACTCGTTACACCTATGTCTATGCTATTGCGTTGCAATCCAGCGGTCAGCCCGATCAGGCCATCAAAATCCTGCAGCAAGCTCATAAAACCCGGCCCGCCGACCGCGACGTCCTCTTCGCCTTGATCTCCCTTGAACGCGATAAGGGTGATGCTCCCACCGCGAAGATCTACGCGCAACAGCTGGTTCAATTGGTGCCCGGTGATCCCCAGGCGAAGGCACTTCTCGACAGCCTGCATTAACAGGAATTGCGCGAAAACCTCTTTCACGAGACTGGTATCGTGCCGTCCGCGTTTTAACTCTTCCCGCTGATGACGTTTTGCTTTTCCAACTCTTTGATCACCACGTTAACCAATTCCTTAATCGCTTTCATCGGCGAATTACCGTTAAAGGTATTGGTGGTTCCCGTCCACACCAGCTCCCCGTCCGGCTTTGCCGTCGCATAAAAATTTGTCTCCACTTGCGCGGTGCTCACCTTCTCGAGATATCCGGGCGAATAAACCAGAGGAGACACCACGTCGTAGTACCCGTAAAAAGTCCCGTAATAGGGATACGGATCGTAAATCTCTCCGGGGACGTACGTGGTTTTCTTCTCCGCTTTGGTGATTCGAGCCACCACGATTGCGTCGAACTTTTGCTCCCGGATCAACTCTCTCATGTCCTTCATGTCGATGGGCGTTGCGTCCGGCCGCGCCAGAAACACATAGCTTTGCGTCGCCTGAATTCCCGGTCGCGTAATCGCCGCCGCCAGTTCATCCTCGAACTCCGCGCGGTTCGCCGCCTTTCCGTTCAAAGCCAGCACCAGAATATTGGTAAAGCGCGTCCCCGAAAAGTTCGGATTCTTCCAGCTCACTTCGATCTTTGGAGCGCTGGCCACCAAGAGCATCGGAATCGCCAGGATCGCCGCAGTCGCCACTAACAATAATGATTGTTTTCTCAAGGCTCTTCCTTTCATTTCAACACCCGAATTCTCTCCTCGTGAACAAGCCCCATGCGCGTCATCGACGCAACTGTCTAGGATAAGTCCTTTACTATGTGGCAGCTCGGCAGGGAATCATCAAGATTCCTTAAACCTATAACGAGCCCCCAAACGCCGTATATTGTCAAAACTAACAGCCGCTCAACCGCGAGTTCCCACCCGCGCGCCCTGTCGCCAAAGCCGGTCCCCGGTGTGTCAGCCAATTATTTATACCGTGGCGGTGACGTGCAGAAGCGTATATGCTTCGCGTCATTCCCTGGGGTCGCTTATGAGTTCCCTCCACCATCGCGTGTCTTGGAGCAACCTGCATCTGGATTCCCGATTTGGCACAACCATCCTTGCGTTCGTTGCGGCTACCGTATGCTACCTGTCTACGAGACTGGCCGGCGCTTTAGTCATACACGTCCCCCAAATGGTTTGGCCGCTTTGGCCTGGCTGCGCGCTTTTGGTCGCCATCCTCCTGCTTGTGCCGCGGAAAATCTGGCCCGTACTTCTACCTGCGGGCTTGGTCGGCTTTGTTCTGTACGACTTGCAAGTCGGCATGTCATTTAAGTCCATCGCCTGGTTCATTCTCGCTGATACCCTCGAAATTCTCGTTGCTGCTTGGGGGACTAGCTATTTTTTTAGTGGCAGGCCCCGTTTGAACAGTTTTAACGCCCTCGTAAAATATTCCTTCACTACCGTATTCCTCGCGTCGCTCGTCGTGTTCATCGGCGTGCAGGGCTCCGGCGGGGATGTCTGGCTCCTCTCGAGGTTAAGTTTTCTGTCGGAAGCTTTGGCCTTTCTCACCGTAACCCCCGCCATTATTGGCCTGTTTGACAAGGGCTGGCCATCGTTACGCTCCGCTCGAGCGTATTACCTCGAAGCCGTCGCACTCGTCTTGGCATTGAGCTCCTTGAGCTATTTCATCTTCGTGGCCCCTGGCAGGATCGTTCCGCCAGCCCTGCTTTATTCTCTCGTCCCATTTCTAATCTGGTCCGCTTTGCGCTTCGGCTCGGCTGGCGTAGGTACCTCGGCCACCATCGTCGCCCTGATGTCCATTTGGGGTGCCGTCCACGGACGTGGTCCCTTCGGCGAAGCCGACCCCATCAACCGCGTCTTGTACCTGCAACTCTTCCTATTTTTCACTTCTCTGCCTTTCATGGTCCTGGCCGTCCTCGTGGAAGAGCGCAAGCTCACGCAAAGCGAACTCCACAAAAGCGAAGAGCGTTTACGCTCGGCGATGGAATCTGGCAAAGCCATCGGGTGGGAGTGGGATGTTGAAAATAGACGAAACTTTTGGTTCGGCGATCTAAAAACGATGTTCGGAATCCCGTCCGATACTTACGTCGGCGGCCCGGAAGACTTTCATCGTTTCGTTCACCCGGACGATTGGCAGCAAATCTCTGCAGCTATCGACGATGCAAGGAATAACCGCCAGTCGTACGCCGAAGAGTTCCGCGTCGCTTGGCCGGACGGCACAGTGCGTTGGCTCGCAGCATCGGGGAAATTTTACTATTCATCGCACGGTGAACCGGAGCGCATGCGCGGCATCGCTGTGGACATTACCGATCGGAAACAAGTGGAGCAGGCCTTGCGCGAGAGCGAAGCGGATCTCATGGAGGCGCAGCGCCTCGCCAACATGGGTAGCTGGCAGTGGGATGTGCAAACGGACACCGTCACCTGGTCAGAACAACTTTACCGCATTGCCGGCCGTGACCCCGCGTTGCCGGCCGTCTCTTATCAGGATCACGCAACTCTTTACACGCATGAAAGCTGGCTCCGCCTACGCAGCGCTGTCGAAGAAGCGTTGCGATCCGGCGCCTCTTACGAACTCGATCTGGAGATGAATCACACTGACGGCAAAAGCAGATGGATCATCGCCAAGGGCGAAGTACGGCGCGATGGTGTCGGTCACATCGTCAAGCTTCGCGGTACCGTTGATGACATCACCGAACGCAAGCAGGTTCAAGAAGACCTTCGCAAAAGCGAGCAACGCTTGCGTCTCGCTATCCAGGCGGGGAAGATGTTTGCCTGTGATTGGGACGCCTCCACCGATGTGTTCGCTCAGTCTCGAGAAAGCGCCGAGATTCTTGGCGTTAACTACGACACCCCTCTTACCCGCCTCCGGATGATAGATCTGGTACACCCGGAAGATCGCGAAAGATTTATGGCCGCCGTCGCCAACCTTAGCCCCGTAAGGCCCGACATAGGAATCAGCCACCGCATGGTTCGCCCAGACGGTGGCATCATTTGGGTGGAGCGCAATAGTCGTGCGCAGTTCGACGAAAAAGGTCAGCTGTTGCGAATTATTGGCATCGTGACGGACATCACCGAGCGCAAGCGTGCTGAACAGGCCTTGCGCGAGAGCGAAGAGCGTTTACGTTTGGCCGTCCAGGCGGGAAAGATGTTCGCTTACGAGTGGGATGCCTCCACCGATAGCGTCGTGCGCTCGTCGGAAAGTGCCGCGATTCTCGGCATCGCTGAGACCACCCCCCTAACCGGTCAGCAAATCTTGAACACGGTTCACCCGGACGACCAGGAGAACCTGGTAGCCGCGATGGCCCGGCTCAGCAATGCCAATCCCAGCCTCGCCATCACTTATCGTATCTTTCGCCCCGATGGTTCTTTGATTTGGGTGGAGCGCAATAGTCGCGCGCACTTTGACGAACAGGGCACGTTACTGCGCATCATTGGCATCGTCGCCGACGTCACCGAACGCAAGCGCGCGGAAGAAGCCGTGCGCGAGAGCGAAGAGCGTTTCCGCTTGATGACCAATAACGCCCCCATGCTTATCTGGATGTCCGATACCGAAAAGTTGTGTACCTATTTTAACCGTTCCTGGTTGGCTTTCACTGGTCGCTCCATGGATCAGGAGCTTGGAAATGGCTGGGCGGAAGGCGTTCACCCTGATGATTTGCAAGGTTGCCTTGACTCCTATGTTCGGGCCTTCGATGCGCGCGAGAAGTTCACTATCGAGTATCGCCTCCGTCGCTTCGATGGCGAATTTCGCTGGCTCCTGGACATCGGCGTGCCCAGACTCAATCAAGATGGTTCCTTCGCCGGCTACATTGGCTCTTGCGTGGACGTCACCGACCGTAAGCTCGCCGAACAGGCCCTCTCCGGCGTTAACCGCAGCTTGATTGACGCGCAAGAGCGCGAACGCGCTCGCATCGCCAGAGAGCTCCACGATGACGTCGGTCAACGTCTCGCGCTCTTAACCGTGGAGTTAGAGCGCCTTCGGCAAAACTTTCCTGCCTTGCCCCTCGAACTCCATAGCCGTATCGGTGAACTCCAGAAGCATTCCGCCGAGATAGCCACCGATGTCCAAGCCATGTCCCACGAATTGCACTCGTCGAAACTCCAGTTCCTGGGGATCACGCTGGCCATGAAAGGCTTCTGCAAAGATTTTGCTAAGCAACAGAGTGCGGAGGTTCTCTTCGCTCATGATGACATTCCGCGCAATGTCCCGCGAGAGATCTCGCTTTGCCTCTTCCGCGTTTTGCAGGAAGCCTTGCAGAACGCCGTGAAGCACAGCGGCGTGCGGCATTTCGATGTGCAACTGCGCTATGCCTCAGATACCATTGTGCTTACCGTTCGCGATTCGGGGTCCGGATTTGACGTCGCCGCGCCCGTGCGTACTCAGGGCCTCGGCCTGATCAGTATGGCGGAGCGTGTTAAGCTCGTGGACGGCCACCTTTCCATCGACTCTCAACCCCAGTGCGGCACCACCATCTCCGCCACTGTTCCCGTGAGCAAAGTCGCGCGAGCCTCCGCCTAGCATCGCCATCAGCTCTCAGCCGATTTCCGGCTGCTCTGCCAAGTTAAACCCCAGTCACATAACCTGTCAGTTTTGACAGTGCTGCTTACGGGGGCGCTCGGCTATCCTCGTGCCTAAATGCCGTCCCCTGCGGTCGCTCTGGCGCAGCTTGCCTTGAGGTGTTATGCCCTGCAAAAAATGCGGTTCAGACCAACGCTCGGAGTTCTCCTCCGAAGTCAACCTGCATTTCCCGGATCTCAAAGACCGCGATGAGCAGGCCGTCTTGCTATTCCCAAAGCTTCTAGTCTGCTTAACGTGTGGTTTTTCGGAGTTCTTCCTATCACAAGACGAGTTGCCTCTGGTCTCGAAGCGCATCGAGCACTAAGCCTCGCACCGGCTCGTTGCACAGCCAATCCTGTTCACCCAGAGGAACGAAGGGGCTGTGCGCCTTCCCACTTCTGCCGCTTACGAACCGAGTGGTTCGTCGGAGTGCTGCGCTTCCAGACCATGCGACAGTTCAGCTGCGGGAGCGGCGTCATGACTGCGCACTCCTTTGCTGACAAACTTCTTCCCCTGCAGCACCGCTTCCACGGCGGGCAGCAGTTCGCTCCCCGCTTGCGTCTTAATCACGTAGCCCCTCGCCCCCAGACTTAGAGCTTCTTGCACCACATCTTCAGAAGATTCCTGGCTCAGGAATACTATTCTCGCGTTCGGCGTCAGCTGACGGATTTGCCGCCCCGCCTCGATTCCATTCAACGACGGCAGACTGACATCCAGCAGAATCAAATCGGGCTTAAGTTCTTCCGCTTTCTGCACCGCGGCTAAACCGTCCGCAACTTCGCAAATGACTTCCAGCTCCGCCTTTTTCTTAAGCTCTGAACACACGAAGGACCGGAACGGTTCGAAATCATCGACTACTAAGACGCGAATGCGCGAAGTCGCCAGGGGGCTCCAATTCCAAAGGGGACAAAATAAATCGGGGACATACCGACACAAGGCTAATCGAAGTAGATACGTGCGAGCAAGCGATTAGTTGCTTCGCGCTTTTCCTTACTGCTGCTTGCGCTCCGTTCCTATCGAGCATCGCGATGAACGGCCCAGATCCAACGATGCCAAAGTATCGTATTCTTATCTTTTCTTACCTTGCCGAAAACTGGCCGGCGCGTTCAAGACGCAGCACTAAATGAATCGAGGGCTCCGATGCTCACACGACGGGAATTCCTTGTCACCGCAGCCTGCACGGTGGCTGCAGCGCCTCTTCACGCGCAGGGCCAAAGCAAGGTTCGAATTGCGCTCACCATTCCCAGCGAAGCGACTGGCCCTCATATGCCCGTTGACTTTGTCGGCCTGTCTTACGAGGTGCAGCAACTCACGGACCCGGCTTTCTTTTCGGTGCAGAACAGCGGTCTGATTCGCGAGTTTAGAGCACTCTCCTCAACTGGAGTTTTGCGCCTGGGGGGAAACACCAGCGAGTTCGCTTTCTGGAAACCTAAGCCTGACTCTCCCGAACCAGAGCACCCTCCAGTCCGTGAGGTCATAGGCGAGCCGAAGGCTCGCTACTACGGGGTGACGGTAGAGGCAGTCAGGAACCTGGCGGAGTTCCTCCTAGCCACCGGTTGGACCTGCATCTACGGAATCGGAATGGGCACCAATACACCGGCACGCGCCGCCGAGGAAGCAGTCTCTGTATCCGAGACGCTCGGCACCCGCCTGCAGTACTTCCAGATCGGGAACGAGGCGGATCTATTTGACCGGCATCTGCGTGATCCGAAAACATGGTCGGCCAAGACCTACCTGGAAGAATGGCTCACGCTGGCGCGCGCTATCGCGGCCCGGGTGCCCGCGGCCAAGTTCGGTATGCCTGATGTTGCGAGCTACGTGTCGTGGCTGACCGAGATTGCTGATCAATGGCCTTCCGTCCAGTCGCCGCCCCGCGTGCCGACGCTGACTCATCATTATTATTTTGGCGGCCCGGCAACGAACCCCGAGGTCAACATTCCAAACTTGCTGAAACCGGCGACTATGCAAAAGGTGCAGGACACGGCGAATATCGCAGCGGCCGCCGCCAGCAAGATTGCTGCGCGCGTACGCATGACCGAGGGCAACACCTGCTATCGCGGGGGCAAGCCGGGAGTCTCCGACGTATTTGCCGCCGCGCTTTGGTCAGCCGACTATTCACTGCTGCTGGCCAGTAACGATTATTTGGGGGTCAATCTGCACGGTGGTACCGGCAAATCCGTGGCCAATTCCGTTGGTGGATCTCTGCCCGGCGACGCGCTTCTCGAAGCCAATGGCGAAACTCCCCAACAGATTGCCGCACATCCGCATCCCTTCTACACACCGATTGCGACGTTTGGCTCGGACTATACGTTGGAGCCAGTCGCGTATGGTCTCAAGTTTGCCGGCTCGTTCAGTGGCGGAACACTCTTGAAGACCGAGTTTTCGGCGAAGCTGCAGGCTGCAGGAGTCAACGCAACGGCGTATGCCGCAAAGCTGCCCACCGGCCAGACCTCGGTCATCATTCTGAACAAGGACGCGGGTACGGACCTTGAGGTGGAACTCGATTTCGGTCGTGACGTCAGCGGAGCGGTCGAAACCGAAATATTGCACGCTCCGGCGCTGGATAGCCGCGAAGCGCACATCACAACCTCAACGAAAACCGACTCGCTCCAGCACGGCAAGTGCTCCGTCATTATTTCCCGTGCCGCCGGATTACGCCTGACGGTGATCTGAGCCGTTTCCGTGGAGATCGATCCCTACTTCATACTTGAAAAAGCTCGATCCCGTCCGCTTTTCCAAGATTGCGCGAGTACTTCTTGTCTGTCCCATTGTTCCAATGTTCATGCACGCCAAGGCTGCGGCAGCGGATGCCGTCGCGTTCCGGATCATACAGAGTCTTCGAAGGTGGGTCGTTCGCCAGGGCGGACTCGCGCAGGTAGTTATCGGCATTCGCGATATCTGGAAGATCGGGCCATTCTGAAGTCAGAAAATCGAAGCCGACGGAATCGATCGCTACGCCGTCCAGCGACATAAAAATGCTGTTCGGCCAAGCATCGTTGAAAGGCGCCATCTTCCACTTGCGATGCGGCGGACCATCCACGTTGTCGTTTCCATAGAGCCCATCAACAATAAAAAGGATGGTTTTCTCGCCGAGGTCTTTATGACCCAAATAATCCGTGAACGCGGCGTAACTTGCCGAACCATCTTTGTTGTGATTGAAACCGTCGTGCGCGTTCTTGCGCCAGTCGGGGTTGATACTCGTAGCCCCGAACAGATTCTTCGCGCAAAGTGTTACCCCTGAACTCACATGCGCTCTTAACACGGCAGCATCAATTAAGTAGGCGGCCTCGACCACGGTGGTATCGAGTCCGGTGGCGTTGCGGCTCTCAATGGAGAAAGGAATCGCATTGGGTTTGAACTCGGCCTTTACTCGCCCATCCCCTCCGATATGGTCTACAAACGTGACGCCGGGAAATTCATGGTGAATCTTGTCATAGAGATTGCCGGGAATGAACCGGCTGGAATCGAAGACGGTGATCGATGATTGCGGCACTCGCGCTGGGCCGCTCAACTGTCGGACCAGTGAAAGGAGCAAATGCGGCGAGGAGTTCAGGCGTTCGATCGTGCCGTGGTCCGTTGTGTTGTTCAGGTTCGCCTTGATCGCGATCTTCTCGCCGGCCTTATATCCGGCGTTCTCGCGACCGTGCGTGCGATTGAAATATTGAAAGATGGAGTTCCACGCCTGGGCGTCGCTTTTTTGATTGGTTAGACCGCAAATGGACCGGGAAACCATGCGGTCAATCACAGACTGGTCGTTGTTGGCATCGGTCCACCACGAACCTGTCCCATTCCAGGTCACCGCCGCTGGATCGTGCGCCCAGGTGACTCGGCCGGGAACGACGCCGCGGGGAACTCCTAATGGGGACAGTGGCTCGAACAAGGACGGCCGCAGGTAAGTGGCAGCGGCCAGCGCCACGGTGAATTGTCGACGGGTCATGTCCATTTTGCCTCGCTCCTGTCGCGCAAATTCTCACGATTCTGTGAATCGTTTTGCCTGCAAGCGCAAAACTGTTGCAGCCTCTTCACAAACAGCGCGGCCTTGCGTTAGAGACCGGCGGTTGCAGCGCGGTGACTTGACCTGCCCGGTGAATCGTACCCGACGCAAGTAGAATCCTCAACTAGCATGTCGCTATAGATGGCAAATTGGTTTTCTGAGAGATATTTCCTGAAAGGGGAAAAGTGCGAATCACCGCGCATTTACTGATGATTGTTATGGTGGGCCTGGGTGGACTTGAACCACCGACCTCGCCCTTATCAGGGGCGCGCTCTAGCCACCTGAACAAACAGCACCCGCTTTCGGGAGCTTTTTCTCCGCTGCACCGCCCCAGCCGCACCATCGTTCGCTTGTAGAATTGTCGCCACGCGCCGTAAGCTGGTGCCCGCATCCGAACAAGGAGAAATGATGACCGCTGCAATTTGTTCCACGCTGCTTGTGATTTTGCTCTGTAGCGCAGCGACCGCCAGCGCGCAAACCACGCAGTCCGCACCGATGAAGATTGGCGACGACCAGATGGGCCATGACTTCCAGGCACCATCCGTTGAACGCAACTACGATCGCCGCGTGGTTATGGTCCCGATGCACGACGGCGTCAAGCTTTTCACTGTCATCTTTGTTCCGAAGGGAGCGCACGACGCCCCCATCATGCTCACGCGCACCTGCTACGACGCCGCGGCTCATGTCCGCAACCACGCGGCGCCTCCCGCACGCACGCTGCTGGATGAACTTTCTCTCGCCGACGAGGGATTTGTCGCAAACGGCTATATCCGCGTTTACCAGGATGTGCGCGGCAAGTACGGCTCCGAAGGTCCGTATCTGATGACACCTCTGCCTGTCGATTCAGGCTTCAATAACACGGGTGCCGATGACACCACCGATGCATGGGATACCATCGATTGGCTGGTAAAGAATATCGCGGAGACCAACGGCCGCGTCGGCATGATTGGCTCTTCCTACGAAGGCTTCACAGTTGTGATGGCTCTGTTGCATCCTCACCCGGCGCTGAAGGTCGCTGTGCCCGAAAGCCCCATGGTTGACGGCTGGATGGGCGATGACTGGTTCCACTATGGAGCCTTCCGCCTGCCCAACATCGACTATGTCATCGAACAGATGACCGCTCGCGGCGAAGGCTTCCGTGCTCCTCGCATCGGTGACGACTACACCAACTACCTCAACGCAGGTTCAGCCGCTGACATGGCGCGACAAGAAGGCGGCGCCGGTCTCTCTTTCAATCGCATCCTCAGCGACCATCAGGCTTACGACGCGTTTTGGCAGGCTGGCGCCCTCGACAAGCTGATTGCCAAGCTTCCGATCACCGTGCCCACCATGTGGGAGCAGGGCCTCTACGACCAGGAAGACATGTGGGGCGCCATCCACTCCTATCGCGCGCTACAAGGCAAAGCGAACGCCAGCGGCATGAACTTCCTCGTAATGGGACCGTGGTTCCACTCGCAGATCAATCGCCAGGGCCGCGGTTTAGGTCCGTTCCTCTGGGCCACGGATACCGCCAACCAGTGGCGCCGCGAGATAATGGTCCCTTTCGTCAATCAATATCTAAAGCTCGATTCTCCGAAGGCGGACACCCCTCCGGTGTGGGTGTATGACACCGGTTTGGACCATTGGGATCGTCTCAGCACTTTCCCCACAAGTTGCGAGCAGGGCTGCGTAGTGCCCTCGAAGCCGCTCTATCTCGCCCGCGGTGGCAAGCTTTCGTTCAGTGCTCCGGTGCGCGAAGAAAAGGCCGACCGCTACACGGAATTTGTTTCCGATCCCGCCAAGCCCGTGCCCTACCGTCCGCGGCCTATCTTGGAAAAGGACGGCACCGGCTGGCGCACCTGGCTCGTCACCGACCAGCGTTTCGTGGACGGTCGTCCCGACGTGCTGACCTTCGTCAGCGAACCGCTTTTCACACCGCTAAAACTCTCCGGCGAGCCCGTCATCCATTTGATCGCTTCCACCACCGGCACCGATTCGGACTGGGTCGTCAAGCTGATTGACGTCTACCCCAACCGCGAGCTTTCCAACATGGATGTAAGCGGCGCGTTTCCCGGCCTCCTCGCGCAACCTTTGGACATGAATGGCTATGAACTTCCCATCGCCACGGATATTTTCCGCGGCCGTTATCGCACCAGCTTCGAACACCCTTCGGCCATTGAGTCGGACAAGCCGCTCGAATACACATTCGCGCTGCCCATGGTCGAGCGCACCATTCCCGCTGGTCACCGTCTCATGGTCCAGGTGCAGTCCACGCTCTTTCCGCTCTACGACCGCAACCCACAGACGTTTGTGCCCAACATTTTTGAGGCAAAACTGGCCGACTACCAAAAAGCCGCGCAGCGCATCTGGCATACCACCGGAGACGCCACCTATATCAGTCTGCCCATCGTGCCCGTCACGACTACACACCCATGAAAGTCAGCCTGGCGGACGCTAGCCGTCAAGAACGGCGAAACCGTGACCATCTACCGCTGGGGTATGCCCGCCGTCGATATGCTCGTATCTGAAGGTGATTTGAATGGTGGGCCTGGGTGGACTTGAACCACCGACCTCGCCCTTATCAGGGGCGCGCTCTAGCCACCTGAGCTACAGGCCCATGCTGGAGAACAACCCTGAAATTCTAACAGGCCGCCCGCGTCGCGCACAACTTTATCCTTCGCCGCACCCCGCACAATTTCCAAACTCACCGCGTCGTTTCTCCAATCGCGACCCGCCAATCGGACAGATCCTCTGCCAAGTGCATTCGAACAATCCACGTGCTAGTAATAGTACCCAAAAAAGGTCTTGACAGATTAAACATCAAGTGCTATATTTCTCGCGTTCAGAACTTCGTCTACCCCACTAGCATTCCCAAAACGGTAAAGCCGGAAGGTCCGTACGGGCACGGCATGCCGTGCCCGTCGCTCCGTTATGGAAAAACTTTCTCTTTTAGGGAGTAACCAATTTACAAACAGAAATCTCCTCTAACTCCCGCAGAATGAACACTTGCAAAACGATATCAAAACAAAGGACTTTAACTACCTTTAGAATGACATCCTTTCAGAAAACTCTAGGGTTAGAATCGGGGTGGAACAGACAAATCAAGCCCGTCGCCGCTCACAATTCCTTGGATAAGCCACCCGACAATGTCCCGAAAGCGCTTCCTCGGACGAGCGTCCAGCACGGCTCCAAGCAACGCGCAAAACATTGGTTTTGTTCCTAGAGCCAGCTCGTGCATACCGCAGAACCTGCTTCTGCTCGCAGGTCGGGGTGTTTAAGGGCGTGCCTGACCTACTGCACGAATCCCACATTGGGCGTCGGCCCGCCGTCCGGCGCTTCCTTAATCGCCCCGAACTGCGCTTCATACCGCGCCAGGTTCTCCCCCAGCGCCCGCCAGATCCTCTTGGCATGGCCCGGGCTCACGATCGTGCTGTTCATCAACTTGCCTTGCGCCCCGTTCGGGAAAATATAAATAAAATTCAGCGTGAACTCTTCCAGGTTGTGATGAATCATCACCAGGTTGCTGTACTGTCCCTGTAATTCCTTCTCGTCCGCCTTGATCTGCACCTGCCCTTGCGGTGCTTGCTGCGGTGGCCGCTGCTCGTCCATAACGTTGCGCTCCTCGAATTCTGTCTCGAAGTTATCACAAGCCGCGCTCCGCTGCTCATCGAAGCACCGCGTTCGTACGTACCTAATGCCGTAGTACGCGGCACAGCCAATCCTGGCTGTGCTCTTAAGACTGCAACAGGAACTGCAAGCGGGGTGCCCCGTGAGCACATTGCTTCGCAGCCTTATTGACATTCACCCGTATTAAGCGTAGTTTATTAGCAGAGTTTAACGTAGTTAACAAAAAATCCAATTACGCCCGCTAATGGCCAGCACGCTTCCACCGCCGCTCGAAACCGAAACTCTTCTCGCAACCGCCGCCGCGCGTTCACCCGAAGCGACCTCAGCAGCGGCCAGTCATCACTATCCTTCGCTTCCCGAAGCCCATCGCAGCATTCCCATCCACTCCACCGCCTCTTGGCTGCGCAAACTTTTCGCTTTCGCCGGGCCCGGCTATCTCGTCGCCGTCGGTTACATGGACCCCGGCAACTGGGCCACCGACATTGGCGGCGGCGCAAAGTTCGGCTATCAACTGCTCAGCGTCGTGCTCATCAGCAATTTAATGGCGATGTTTCTGCAAGCGCTTTCCGCCAAGCTCGGCATCGTCACCGGACGCGACCTCGCCCAAGCTTGCCGTGAACACTATTCGCGTCGCACCTCATTCTTGCTGTGGATCGCCTGCGAAATCGCCATCGCCGCCTGCGACCTCGCCGAAGTATTGGGCTCGGCGATCGCCCTGCAACTGCTCTTTGGCTTGCCACTTCTCGCCGGCGTGGTCATCACCGCGCTGGATGTGTTGATCGTCCTCGCGCTGCAAGGCCGCGGCTTCCGCCTCATCGAAGCCTTTGTGGTGACGCTGATCCTCACCATCGCGGCGTGTTTCGCTTACGAAATTCTCATCGCCCGTCCCATCTGGATGGAGGCCGCTCGTGGCTTTATCCCGCACGCCGTAATCCTGCGCAATCGCGAAATGCTCTACATTGCCATCGGCATCCTCGGCGCCACCGTCATGCCGCACAATCTTTATCTGCATTCCAGCATCGTGCAGACCCGCGCCTTCGGCTCCGCTTTTCGCGACAAGCGCGAAGCCCTCCGCTTCGCCTACATCGATTCCAACTTCGCCCTGGGCATCGCGCTCTTTATCAACGCCGCCATCCTCGTCCTCGCCGCCGCCGCGTTCCACACCCGAGGCCTGCATGACGTCGCGGAAATCGCCAGTGCCTACAAACTCCTCAGTCCCGTACTCGGCGCCAGCCTGGCCAGCACCATCTTCGCCTGCGCTCTTCTAGCGTCGGGACAAAACTCCACGCTCACCGGCACGCTCGCCGGCCAAATCGTCATGGAAGGCTTCCTGGACATTCGCCTGAAGCCCTGGCTGCGCCGCTTGATCACCCGTGCCATCGCCATCATTCCCGCAATTCTGGTCATCGCCATCGCCGGCGAAAGCAAAGTCACCTGGCTAATCATCCTCAGCCAGGTAGTCCTAAGCTTTCAGCTGCCCTTTGCCGTAATTCCGCTCGTGCAATTTACGAACGACCGCAAACGCATGGGCGTCTTCGCCAACTCGCGCCTAACCGTAGTAGTAGCCTGGATCATCGCCGCCGCCATCCTCTTCTTCAATTTTGAGCTCCTCTATCTGACCTTTCGCGGCGCGTGATCCTTTTGGACTGCGGCGGCGTGACGCCGCTTTCACGGTCATAAAATTAGCTCCAATACTCACGTTCCGCCACCGTGAAACACAACGGGTGGATCCTCGACCTCTGGCATCACAAATCTAAGGACTTTGTTGACGGAATGCGAATGCGAAAAACTATGCGAAAATTAACCATTCGCCTATGACCACCGCGACCCAACGCAACCTCTTACTGCGCAAAATCCTCTTCGCCGCAGTCTTGGCGTTGGTCGCATTGTCCATCGTGTTGGCCGCTCGCGAAAAGCGCACCTGGAATATCCCTGACGGAGCCAAGCAACGCAAAAATCCGCTGCAGCCTTCTGCCGCAGGTTTGCAAGCCGTCCGCGATCTGTACATGGAAAACTGCGCGCAATGCCATGGCGCAACCGGCAAAGGCGACGGTCCCGAAGCTACCATGTACGATCCACTTCCCGCCGATCTCAGCAATCGCCCCTTCAACGCCGGCCTCACCGACGGCGAAATCTTTTACCAAATCAGCGAAGGCAAAAAGCCCATGCCCGCGTTCAAACGCCGCTTCACCGAAGACCAACGCTGGCAACTCGTTTTCCTGGTGCGCTCCTTCGCCGCGCCGCCGCCCGCCGCCGCGGCACCCGTAAAGAAGTAGGAAAGCAAAGAAACCACGACGCAACGACCCAATGAAAGAATGAGCGCGCCTGTCGTGATCCGTTTCTTTCTTTCGCCCCGGTACTTTCTAAGCGCCACGGTTCCATCTATACTCCAACAGCAAATTTATCTTTCTTGAGGAGCAGCATGCGCAAACTTTTGCCAGCCTTCGTCTGTTTTTTCCTGTTCGCATCCGTCGCCGCCGCCGCGCCCGGCGCGGTCCGCTGCGCCCACCTGCTCGACGTGCGCTCCGGCGAGATTCGCGACGACCAAACTATCGTCTTCGCCGCCGACGGCAACGTCACCAGCGTCGGCCCCGCCAAATCAGCCGCGCTTCCCGCGAACGTCGTGCCCATCGAACTCACCGGCACGTGTTTGCCGGGCCTCATCGACGTGCACACGCACGTCACGTTCAATCCGGAAGACGAAGGTTACGCGGGTCTCGGCGTTTCCATTCCGCGCGAAGCGATCACCGGCGTCAAGAACGCGCGCCTCACCCTACATGCGGGATTCACCACCATCCGCAACGTCGGTGCCAGCGGCTTCACCGACGTGGCGCTTCGTGACGCCATCAATGCCGGCGACGTCGAGGGTCCGCGCATGCAGGTCTCCGGCCCGCTCCTCGGCATCACCGGCGGGCATTGCGACGACAACCTCCTCCCGTACGAATATCACCACGTTGCCGAAGGCGTCGCCGACGGTCCGTGGGAGGCGCGCAAGAAAGTTCGCGAAGTCATCAAATATGGCGCTGACCTTATAAAGGTGTGCGCTTCCGGAGGCGTCCTCAGCAAAGGCGACCTGCCCGGCACGCCGCAATACACTCCCGAAGAACTGCAAGCCATCGCCGAAGAAGCCCACAAGCTCGGCCGCAAAGTGGCCGCGCACGCGCACGGCACGCAATCCATCAAGGACTCCATCCGCGCCGGAATCGATTCCGTCGAGCACGCCAGCCTGATCGACGACGAAGGCATCGCCCTCGCCAAGCAGCACGGCACCTATCTGGTCTTCGATATCTACAACGACGATTTCATTCTTCAGGAAGGCGCCAAAGCCGGGATGCTGCCGGAATCCATCGAGAAAGAAAAAAAGCTCGGCCGCTTGCAACGCGAAAATTTCCGCCACGCCTTCCAAAGCGGGGCGAAAATCGCCTTCGGCACCGACGCTGGCGTGTATCCACACGGCAACAACGCCAAGCAGTTCGCAAAAATGGTGGAATGGGGTATGCAGCCCATCGACGCCATCCGCGCCGCCACGCTCAGCGCCGCCGATCTGATGGGCTGGTCCGGCAAAGTAGGCGCGCTCGAGCCGGGCTACTACGCCGACATTATCGCGGTAGAAGGGAACAGCCCGCTAGCCGACGTCTCCGTCCTCGAATCCGTAAAATTCGTAATGAAGGGCGGCACCGTAGTCCGCAACGATCGCGCCGCGCAGAAATAACAAGTAGCACAAGCACCGGCCCTTGTAGCACAGGCACTCTTGCCTGCGCGCGGTGATAGACAGGCCGCAAAACCGCACAGGCAAGAGTGCCTGTGCTACTAAAATCCGCAAACCAAAGAAAAAGGGCCGACACCATCGGCCCTAAATTCTTTGAACTCTCATTACTTCATTACTTCGATTTTTCTTACGCCGTCGCCGCTTTTACCTGTTGTAGCGCCGCCGCAACTTCCTTCAGATCTGGGACCACCGGAATGTCATAATGTTTGATCCACGCCACTTTCCCATCCTTGTTCACAATCACGATGGATCTCCCGGTGATGCCTTTCTCCGGCAGATACACGCCATACTTGTCCGACATCGCGCCACGCGGCTGAAAATCCGCCAGCAACGAATAGTGTATGCCCATTTTTTCCGCGTATGCCTTGTGCGACCATACGCTATCCACGCTTACGCCCAGCACTTCCGCGTCCAGCGTCTCAAACGCCTTCATCTCGTTCACAAAGCACGCATGCTCGCTGGTGCAGGTCGGGCTCCAATCCAGCGGGTAGAACATCAGCACCACATTTTTCTTCCCGGCAAAATCCGAAAGCTTCACTTCTTTCTGAGATTGATCCCGCAAGGTAAAATCCGGCGCAGCGCTTCCCACGGCAATGCTCATAACCATCCCTCCTGGCGATATAATCCGCTTCAAGAATACCATCCCCGCTAACCCATCTCCAGCAAGCCAAACTACCGCCAGCGCAGCGCAAAGCTGTTCCCATCGGCCATGCCGTGCAGTACACTTTTCGTCAGGAGCCCGCCATGAGCGTCGAAACCACGCGCCGCGCACCGCTCATGCCCCTCCGCCAGCTCGTCGACCGTTACCTCGTCCTCGCCGCCACCTTCAATACCCCGGTCGCACTATCCTCTTTCGGACTCGCCACTCCCGAAACCGAAAGTCTTTTCTCCAGTTACAACGAGGACTATCACATCAGCCGTTTTTTCCAATTTTCCAATTCTGCCGGCACTTCCTACAACATCGACAACGAGCCCGCCACGCACATTGCCATCGCCGCGGAAATTAGCTCGATTCTGTAGCCAGCGTCTTGCTGGCCGGTGACGATCGCTCGATCGCGCCGCGCACCCACTCTAAAACCTGTTCGCGCGCGGTATTCAAACTATTCGTAAGCCGGTCCGACTCCACGTTCACCAGCGCATAACGCTCGACGCGGCTGTCGCCCGATTCCACCAGACGATTGTGGTCGGCGCGCAAATCCGGAAACTCCTTGTCCGTCACGCGCTTCTCCCGCAGCGCTTCGGCCAGCAATGACAATGTTTTCTCCACGTCCGCGGCAAAAACTTTGAACTCTGGCCGCGGCGGTACGATCGCCGTCTGCAACCAACCTGCGTCCAGCGCCATGATGGAATGCACAAAACGATGCGTACTCGTCAGAAGAGCGTTCAGCCGGTTGATCTGCTTCGCTGTGGTCCTTGGTTCAGAGGCCAGGCGTTCCAGCGACGCTTCGAGGTTCGAGCGCGTCACCCGCGCCGTCATTCGCGTGCGGTCTAGTTCGCGCGGTTCGCAAATCTCCTGGCGCAGATACGCGTCGGCCAGGAGATGAAAATACCCGCGATACGCGTCCAGCATCTGCGCCAGGCGCTCGGACATCCGCGTCCGCTCCCAGGTCGGCCAGACCCAATACGCGAACAGCGCCAGCGCTCCGCCCGCCGCAGTGTTCCATCCGCGCGCCAGAATCACGTCCTTGGGAGAAATTCCCGCCACGGCAATCAGCAAAACGATTAAGGCGCTCACCGCAATGGCCAAAATGCCGTAATTCGCAGGACCGGCCCAGCGCAACAAAAACGTAAATGCAAAAATCAGCAGAATTTGCGACGTCACCGTCAGCGGAAGCAAGTGAAACAATGTGGTGGCCAACAGTAATCCCGCGACGGTGCCGGCGATGCGCAACAGTCCGCGGCTGAACGTGGTGGTGAACTCCGGTTTCAGCACTAGCACAATCGTCATGGGCAGCCAGTACGAACGCCGCCAGTAAAATCCGCGGCCCAGCGCTTCTCCGATGGCCACCATCACCGCGAGGCGGATCGCATGGCGAAACGCCGATGAATCCAGGCTAAGATTCGCGCGCAGCGTCTCCAGCCAGCCGCTGAACTGCAGGCGCAACGGCTGCGCGGCTTCGCGCTTATCAAAAGCCGCTTGTCCAGCGGGCGTGCTGTGCGCCGCCAGTTCCCTGGTCGCGCGCAGTTGCCCGGCAAGCGCGTCCATTTGGGAGACTGCGTCCTTCAAAACCGCCGCGAAAAATGGCGAGGGCGACGGCGCGGGTTCCGTCGCCAGTTTTTTGGAAAGGCTCGGAATCTCGACGGACGAATCTGCTCCGGTATCCGTCGCAGCGCCGGTCATCAGCGAATCTCTAATCGTGCGCAACGCGATTGCGGCGTGGCCCAGCGCCAGGTCGACGATTTCTACCGCAGCGTGCGCGTGGCTCTCGCGCTCCATGCGCAATCGCAAACGCGCCAGCATCAACAGTGACAGGCGAATGCGCTCCGCTTGATTCAACAGCGCCCGGTAGCGCACCGCATCGATATTGTCCTCGCCGTCCAGCGAAGAAAGGGCTTCCTGCGCACGGTCGCTTTCTTGGCTGGCGGCGGGAGTAGCGGTCGCGGTAAGCGGTGTCTCTGCCGTGCGCGCCAGCGTGGAGAAAAAATCCGCCAGCGCACGGCGCTCCGGTTCGTAGCGCCGCACCGGCCACAGCGCCACGCTTAGCGCGGTCTGAAGCAATCCGCCCCCGAGGGCCAGCACACCAGAAATCAGCGCCTGGCGCGGCGTCAAGGGATAGGCCGCATAAACCAAAAGCGTCACCAAGCTGATGGAACTCAGATCGCTGGCGGTCGTCCCCAGCGCCACAAGCATCCCTGCCGCAAACGCCCAGAGCGTCGCCACAATAATGGCCAGCGCCGCATGCGGTTCGGCGAGCCCGCCGGCGGTCACGCCAATCGCACAGAGCACCGAGGAACTAATCATGCGCTTGGCTCTTCGCGCGTAAGGATCGCTGCCGTCGGAAAAAGCCACGTTCAGCGCGGAGCTCGCCACCACCAATCCGCCGCGCGGCATGCCCAGCGCGAACCCACCGATTAGCGGCAACACCACGCCCGCCGCGTTGCGCAGTGCGCGATACGCGGACATTTTGCTGCTATCGAACTTGGTGAGCAGCCGCCAGAACGATTGCGCTGGAGTTGCGGATTCTTGCTTCTGCGCTGCTGCCGTCACAGCGGGCGCGGGTGGGTGGCTGACTGGCGGAATTTCGGCGGGCATGACGGCTCTCAGCATAAGCGAGAGGCCTGCAATGGCGGTAATTTTTCCGCGCGCTGTTGATTTGTTTTTTCTGCTGATAAACGCCAGAACGCACGATTCAACCGCGCGCGTCGACCGCGCATGGCCAGAATGACCCAGAAAGGCGAAGATGCGTGTCTGAAGACCCGCGCTGCAAACACGCGCTGCGGAATCTTTACGGAACCCCTAAAGGCTTTGCAATGGCGCGGCGGGCTGCTAGGCTTACCAGCCATGTGCGGGTTAGAGTGCGGCTGGGAGAGGCCGCTGGTATGAGCGACGGATCGAGCGGGACGAAAACGGCGGCGGTATTTCCGGAGTTGCTGGCGGGGGTGCGGCTGATGGAGGGTCGCATGTCTGCCAACGAGCTGGCGATGCGCGTGGTACGCGCGGCGATGATGCAATTGGGAGTGGCTGCGGCGCGGTTGTGGCGCGTGGATGGCGGCCACGCGTCGGTGTGGGCGCTCGAAGGGGATTTTCCGCCGGTGCCGCTGGTGGCGTCGGTTGCGTCGGAAGATGCACACGTGGCCGAAGAGGCAGGCGTGGCAGAGGTTGCGCACGATATGGCAGACGCGGCGGAGGGAGTCCGTCCGGCGAGTTTGCGTGGCCCGGTGGTCTTGCAGGCAGAGGACCCGACGCTGTGGACCAGTCCGCTGGGCAGCGATGATTTTCGCGTGCGCGCGCTGGAGGTTCGCGGGGCGTGTGCGTTGACGGCGGAGGTGCGGGCGAAGCTCGATTATTTGGGGCGGTTCGCGGCGGTGGTGCTGGCGTTGGCGGAACGGCGCGGCGCGATGGAAGAGCTCTCGTGCATCGTGGAGGCGACGAAGCGGTTGAACTCCACGCTGGACCTGGGCGAACTGATTCACATTATTTTGCAGATTGCCACGCGGCAGACCGGTGCGGAGCGCGGCACGGTGTTTCTGGTGGACCGGGAACGCGAGGAGATCTGGTCGCTGGTGGGGCTGGGACTGGCGCAGCACGAGATTCGGCTGCCGATTACGAAAGGCATTGCGGGATGTGTGGCGCGGGAAGGCGTGGCGATTCGGCTGGAGAATGCTTACGACGATGCGCGATTCGAGCCGGAGGTCGACAAGCGATTGGGTTTCCGCACCGGACGCCTGCTGTGCTTGCCGATTCGGAATGAAGATGGCGTGATCGTGGGCGTGCTGCAGCTGCTGAATAAGAAGGAACCGTTCACGGAGGAAGACGAAGCGTTCATCGATACGCTTTCTATTCACGTGGCGATTGCGCTGGAGCGCGCGCAGTTGCACGCGGAACGCATCGAGAAAGAAAAACTGGAACGCGACCTGGAATTGGCGCGCGAAATTCAGGCGGGATTTTTGCCGGAAGCGCCGCCGGGTTTTGCGGGCGTTGAGATTGCAGTGTCGCACCGCGCGTCACAGCGCGTGGGCGGAGATTATTACGATTTTTTGTCCGTGCCGGTTGTTGATCCGTGCGCGGAAATTGGCGCGGCGGCGAAGGCCGAATCGAGCGCGGGAGCTGGCGGTACGTTGCGCGAAAATTTACTGATGGTGGTGGCGGACGTGGAGGGCAAAGGCGCGGCGTCGGCGCTGGTGATGGCCAACGTGCAGGCGACGCTGCATGCGTTGGCGGATCGCGTGGAACCACTGGAAAAATTGCCGGCGACGATTAATCAGAAATTGCTGGATGGCGGGCGGGCGTCGGCGGCGGCGGGGCGCCACACAAAATATTTGAGTATGTTTCTGGGGCTGCTGGAGCACGGCGGGCGGAAGTTGCGTTACGTGAATGCGGGTCACGTGCCGCCGGCGCTGATTCGCGCCGATGGCACGGTTGAATATCTGGAACTCGGCGGAATGATCGTGGGATTGTTTCCGGGAGTGGAGTACGAGTGCGGCGTGGTGGAGTTGCGCGCCGGTGACGTGCTGGTGGCGTGCACGGATGGAATTACAGAGGCGATGGATGTGGCGGGCAACGAGTTTGGCAAGCCAGAGTTGGCAGCGAGCGTGGCGGCGAAGCGGGAACGCGCGCCGCAGGAAATTTTGCGTGCGGTGATTGCGGAAGTAGAGAAACATTCTAAAGGCGGAATGTATGAAGATGACCGGATTTTGTTGGTGATGAAAGTGAACTGAAGCGCGCGCAATGTTTGCGTGTGAAGGCCAGAGAAAAAGAAGGACAAAGATAAAGTCCGTCGCGGCGGACTTTTTTGTTTTTGTGGCGTAGAAGTTGCAGCAGCGGCGGCAGCGGCGGCGGCAAAAAAAGCTAGGCAGCGGCGCTGGAATTCTTCGGGTTGGTAGCCGAGCGCGGCGGTGTGGAAAGCGTTGGGCACTTCCCACAATTCCTTGGGGCCGATGGCGGCGGCGTAGATGCGGCGCGTGTGCCGACAGGGCAGGGTGGTGTCCGCGCCGTCACAGATGACCAGCACGGGAAACGCGCGCGAGGCGACAGCTTTTTCCGGAGAGACTTCGGACGCGGGAAATCCGGCGAGAGATTGTCCGCGGTAGATCATCATCCAGGCGCCGGGCGCGAAGAATGTTTTGCCGAGCAGCGGGTATTTTTGCAGGCCGGCGTAGTCGTAAGAGGCTTCGCGGAGAGATGCGAACGAAGCTTCGGCGACTACGGCTTCGATGCGCGGGTCGGCGCCGGCGGATTGCAGCGCGATGCCGGCGCCCATGGATTCGCCGAGGGCGAAGAGATGGAAGGGTTTCGATTGCTGCGGCGGAACGCTTCCCGGCGACAAGATCGTTGAATGCGTCTGAGCAGAGACATCGGCTGGCGCGCGTTCTGTAGAAATTAGTGCGTCGATGATGGCGGAGGTGTCGCGGCGTTCGAGCCAGCCGTAGGTGGCCATGGCGCCGTCGCTGGCGCCGTGGGCGCGGGCGTCCATCATCACGACGCTGTAACCGGCGCGGAGTAGCACGCATGCTTGGCCGACGCCGCCGACGCGATTGTCGGCTACGCCGTGGAACACGAGAACCCAGGAGCCGGTGGGATTTTGTGGACGAACTTTCCAGCCGCGCAGGGTGATGCCGTCTGGCGCGGTTACGGTGAAGTCTTCGCGCTGGGCGTGAACGGAGGCGAAGTCGGCGTCCGCTTCACGGATTAAATCCGGAGTGAGTTCGCGGCGCATGGGATGCAGGAAGGTTGGACCAGCGAGCCAGCCGCCAACTGCGGCAAGCAGCGGCGGAAAGAGGAGCAGGATTATGGCGACGCGAATTAGGCGGCGTTTCATGGAATGCACTAATTATAGATACGAGAATTCGCGGCGCGACGTTCCGTCTAAATGCAGTTTCGCGAAATGACGAACTGAAAAGTACGGGAAGATTATCGCAAGGTCGTCACGGCCCGGTGTAATGGTTTTCGGAACGAAATGAAACGAGTTTGTCTTCGCGATCGAACTCGAAGGTGATGATAGTGTCGGTCCGAATGATGTTAAATGTTTCTACAACCCGATAGATGGCGATGACGTCGCTTCCTTGATTGTAGGTTTCCCATCCACGGCTCTTGCAGTATGCAATGACATTCGATTTGTCAGTGCCGGTGCGCAGCGTCGCGGCGATCTCGCGGTCAACTTTAAAGTGCGTCGGGACGCTGGGTTGGCGTGCGCGAAACAGCGCGCCTGGCACGGCGAAGAGCACGATGGCGACCGCCGAAGCCGCCGCAACCACGAGCACGCGGAGCGCGACTCGACGGAATTTTGATTTGCTCATGAACGGAAAAGGACGGATTCGCGCTGGAACATTTTTATGGCGATGAAGAGGGCGGCGGCGGCGTAGACGCAGGTGGAGGCGAAGATGATGGCGATGTAATTCCAGTGGTAAGTGCTGGCGATTAATTCTTTGCAAAGCAGGCTGACGTTGAGGATGGGGATCAAGGCAAGCTTGGGAGTGAGGTCGACGCCGGGTAGCATGGCGGCGACGGCGGGAATGATGATTAAAAAGGTCATGGGAGTGAGATAGCTTTGCGCTTCCTTGTAGGTTTTGGCGAAGAGGGCGATGGTGAAGAGCGCGGCGGAGAAAAGCACGGCGATAGGCAAAGCCATCAAGAACACGGAAAGCGCCGCGCCGAAACCGATCTGCAAGTGCAGGGTGTCCTCGGAAGCTTTGCCAAGATCGAAGGCATGGAAATGGTCGGCGACCCAAAAAGAGATGCCCATGGAGGTTACGGAAAGCGCCGCGGTGGCAAGGGAAGCGCTCAAGACCAGGGAAAACTTTCCGAGCACCAGGTCGGTGCGAGAAATGGGGCTAGAGAGAATGGTCTCCATGGTGCCGCGTTCTTTTTCACCGGCGGTCAAATCCATGGCGGGATACATCGCGCCGGTCATGCATAGCAAGATGACCATGTAACCGATGAGGCCGCCGATGGCCGCAGCGCCGACTTTTTCCGCGGGGGCGACATTTTGTTGTTTGACCTCGAATGGTTTTAACACACTGGCGGGAAGATTTTTGGCCGCCAAGCGATCTTTGATGACGGTGTCGCGATATTCGTCCAAGTGTTTTTCGACTTTGTTCGCGGCAATTCCGGATTTTAGTTCACCGCCGTAAATGTAGATTTTTACGGTTTCATCCTTCTGCTGGGCCAGGTCAGCTTCAAAGCCTTGCGGAAGTTCGACCACAGCGCGCACGTCCTTGTCGATAATCTGCGCTTTCCAATTGTCCGCGGCGGGCACGAGGTCAAGTTTGTCGTCGGCCTTTTCGGTTTTTCTGAGACTAGCGAGGACTGCAGGAGAGTCAGCGCCGCCAATGACCATGACCTTGGGCGTTTCTTCCTTAACTTTGCCGACGAGCATGGAGGCGACGGAGGCAAAGCCGACACTCATTACGGGAAACAACAACAGCGGAACCACGATAGTGGAGATCAGGGTGCGGCGATCGCGCAGGGCTTCGGTCAGTTCTTTGCGATACACAACGCCAATACTGCGGAAAGACATATTAGTTGGTCCCTTCGGAAACGTAATGCGGGGCGACAACTTTAACGAAAATTTCTTCGAGGTCGTGCTCGCCGTGTTTGGCGCGGAGTTCGGCGAGGGTGCCTTCGGTGAGGAGTTTGCCGGACTGGATGATGCCGATGGTGTCGCAGAGTTTTTCGACCTCGGACATGATGTGCGTGGAGAAGATTACGGTTTTGCCGGCGTCGCGGCATTCGCGGATGAAGGCGGTGATGGTGCGTGCGGTCATTATGTCGAGTCCGAGGGTGGGCTCATCGAAAATCATTATTGGAGGATCGTGGACCAGGGTGCGGGCGATGGAGGTTTTTTGCTTCATGCCGGTGGAGAGTTTGTCGCAGCGGCGGTCGCGGAAGCTATCCATGTCCAGGCGAGAACAGATTTCGTTCACGCGGTTTTTGAGGGTGGATTCGTCTAAACCATTGAGGCGGCCGAAGTATTCGACCATTTCCTGGGCGGTGAGGCGAGGGTAGAGCGCAGTGGCGGTGGAAAGGAAGCCGACGTTGGCGCGGACTTTTTCCGGGGCCTCGATGACGTCATAGCCGCAGAGAGTGGCGGTGCCGTCGGTGGGTTCGAGAATGGTGGCGAGCATGCGCAGAGTGGTGGTTTTGCCCGCGCCGTTGGCGCCCAAAAGACCATAGATTTGGCCTGGGCGGCAGGTGAAACTGACGTGATCCACGGCGCAGATGGTGCCGCGTTTTTTGTCCTGGAAGCTTTTACAGAGATCGCGGGCTTCGATCATTTGCGCACACCTTCATTGGAGAGCGGCATCAGAGTAGAGGTTCGAGAGTACGCCAAACGGGGGATTTATCCCGCCGAGAGCACGAGATCCGAGAGACATCGGCGTTCCCGGGACTTGCAGTGTACTACGCGGACGGCGGGGGAGTTGCATCGTTCGTTTCGGACGACCGGCCGGGGCGGGCACGGCATGCCGTGCCCCTACGAAGACGGCGCTGCGACAGCGCAGCAATTGGCGTGTTGCCTGGTGGCGAAATTGAGCATCTAACGGATGCGACCGGAGCGGACACCCCGACGCTGATTGGCCGGCTTCGGCCGGTAGTGCCATAGAATGAAACTCTGGTTTGCCGCGGGAAGTTGTTAGAATAAAAGCAGTTCGCGCCTTGCTGGCGGGCCCGGCACGTTACCATCCCACGGATGCGCATTTGTCCGGAATACACTTTTTTAACAGCAGGAAGATTTTGCGTTGCTGGTGGTGCGCGGGGCGGCGGGCTAGCGGCGAGAAGTTAGAAGTAAAAGGAAAACATGGATCGCAGGTTGCGAAATCGCATTGTTATGTTTCTAGTGCTGGCGGGCGTGGCCGCGATTGTGCTGGTGCGCATCAGCGGGCGGCAGCCGGTGGCGAAGATTTCGGCGGTGGCGCCGATTCGCGAAAACCTGGTGTCTTCGATCGACAGCAACGGCAAAGTGGAGCCGATCTCACCGTTCGTGATGCGCGCGCAACTGGATACGTTCGTAGAGAAGGTGGCGGTGGTCGAAGGGCAGCAGGTCAAGAAGGGGCAGTTGCTGTTGCAGCTGAACGTGAAGGACGTGACGGCGCAACTGGCGGAAGCGCGCGCCAAGCTGTTGCGGGCGGAAGATGATTTGCGGTCCGCGAACGCCGGCGGGCGCGCGGATGACGCGGCACGGGCCACGGGAGATTTAGCGAAGGCGCAAGCGGAGCGCGACCGCTTGCAGAAAATTCATGATGCGCTGGAAAGACTGGTGGCCAAGCAAGCGGCGACGCAGGACGAGCTGGCTAACAACGAACTGGCGCTGGCGAAGGCGAACGCGGAAGTGAACCGCCTGACGGGCGCGAAGAAGGAGTTCGGACTGGACCTGACCCTGAGCGCCAGCCGCGCGGCGTTGCAGGTGGAGCAAGCGCAGAGCGAAGTGGCGGCCCTGGAAGAAAAAGTTCGCGATGGACAGATCACCGCGCCAGACAATGGAACGCTCTATGCGCTGCCGGTAAAAACCGGAGACTACGTAAAGCTGGGCGATTTGCTGGCGGAGATGGCAGACCTGCACAAGGTGCGGGTGCGGGCGTTTATCGATGAGCCGGAACTTGGCGGTTTGCAGCCGAACGAGCCGGTGAAGATTACCTGGGACGCGCTGCCGAATCGGGTGTGGGATGGACGCACGGAAATAATTCCCAAGGCGGTGGTGGCGCGGGGCACGCGCAGCGTCGGGGAGTTGCTCTGTTCGGTGAACAATGATGCGCTGGAGCTGTTGCCGAACATAAATGTGAATGTGCGGATTAATGCGCAGGAGCGGAAGAATGTTTTGTCCGTGCCGCGCGGCGCGGTGGCGACGGAAAATGGCCGGCGTTATGTATTTGTGGTTAAGCAGAATCCGCTGGCGGTGAGTCAGAGCAAGCTGGAAAAGCGGGAGATTCAGGTGGGGATCGCGGATACCACGAGTTATGAGGTGGTGAGCGGGCTGCAGGAATCCGATATGGTGGCCATGCCGGGTGAGTTTGATCTACGCGACGGAATGGCCGTGAAAGTAGTGAATACGGATTCGGCGTACGTGCGGGGACAAAGGTAGTGGAGGTGGTGGCACGGGCGTTGGATAGAAGGATTCTCAAACTTCTTTGCACTGAAAGTCTGGTTGGGCACAGTGCACAGCCAGGATTGGCTGTACCGCAAAGGCGAGCGCTTCATAAATCCAGTGATGGGCACGCCGCGGGGATTGCGATGCTCGTTTTGTTAGCCGTAAGTCTTAGCGCGGCGGCAACGCTCGGGAGGCAGAGCAGCGACGGTGGATTTAAGGCCGCGCAAGAGGCTTACGAGGCTGGGCAGTATCCCAAAGCTGAGCAGCTGTTGCTGGCTGCGGCGTCCGCGCAACCCGAAAACGCGGAAATTCAGTTGCTGCTGACCAAAACGCATCTGGAGATGCAGCAGTACGACGCGGCCATCAAGAGCGCGGAAAGAGCCGTGGCGCTACAGCCAAAAAGCTCCGTGTATCACGAGTGGCTGGGGCGGGCGTACGGCGAAAGAGCGGATCACGCTTCGTTTGTGACGGCGCTGGGTTTTGCGAAGAAGACACGCAGGGAATTTGAAATTGCGGTGGAGCTGGACGGCGACAACTTTGTGGCCCGGCAAGCGGTGATCGAGTTTGACTGCGCCGCGCCAGGGATCGCGGGTGGCGGCGAGGACAAGGCGCGGCCGGAAATCGCGCAGATGGCGGCGCTGGATGCGGCGGAAGGACACTTCGCGACGGGAAATTGCCGACGACAGAAAAAAGACTTTGCAGCCGCGGACGCGGAGTTCGGCAAGGCGCTGCAAAGCAATCTGAAATCGCTGGAGCGCGTGTGCGATATCGGCGACTATGCGGTGCACCACGAAAATGCGGAGCTGCTTTTGGCAGCAGCGAACCTGGCGGCGAAGCTTGCGCCGGGGGATCCGCGCGTTAAGTTTTATCGCGCCGTGGCTTTGGTGATAGAGAAGCAAGAGGCGGCGGAAGCGGAGAAGGAGTTGGGGGAATATATTAAGGTGGCGCCGGTTCGATCGGGCTATCCGCGGGCGTCCACGGCGCACTATTGGCTGGGAAAATTATTTGAGAATGAAGGCAAGGAGTCTGCGGCGCGAAGCGAATATGAGATGGCGTGGAAACAGGATCCGAAGAATAAGAGCGCGGAAGAGGCGATGAAAAGGTTGAAGAAGAGTTGAGCGTGGCATTGCGCTGCGGTTCGCGAAGCGAAAAAAAGAACGAAAAAGGGCGACCGCCGTAGTAGGCGGCCGCTACAGTGGCCAGAGATGATGGATTTGCGAGAAACGGTGACGGTGGCGATTGACGCGTTGCGCGCCAATAAGGTGCGCGCGATGCTCACTTCGCTGGGCGTGATTATTGGTAGCGCGTCGATCGTGCTGGTGGTGACGGTGGCGCTGACCAGCCAGAAATTCGTAATCTCGCAGATCGAAGCAGTGGGATCGAACCTGGTGTCGGCGAGTTTGGTACAAACGCCGGATAAGTCGCAACCGCTGAGTTTCGAACTTAACGCGGGCGATTTGGTGGAAGCGAAGGCCACGATTCCCGGCGTCACCGTGGTGGCGGGATTGCGCGAGTTACCGATGACCGTAGTGGTTGGCGGGCAAGTGAGGCCGGTTAACTTGGTGGGTGTGACCGACGGTTATCAAACTATCCGGCGGCTGGTGATTTTACGCGGGCGTTATTTCGACGGGCAAGACGTGGAGTCGCGATCGAAAGTCTGCTTGATTACCAAGGATCTTGCGGACCGCGTTTATGGACTGGAAAATCCGCTGGGCCGATCGCTGCGCATGGGAGAGCTGACATTTTCCGTGATTGGCGTTTTTCGCGAACGCGTATCCACTTTTGGCCTGACGGAAATTCAAAAAGAGTCGGTGATTATTCCTTTTCCGCTGATGAAGTATTACACCGGAGTGGAGGCGCTGCGGACATTGTATGTGCAGGCGGGGCAGCCGGACGACGTCGAGATGGTACAGAAACGATTGACGCAATTGCTGGCCAGCCGGCACCCGGCCGGCGCGGTGTATGACGTGAATACGCTGACCGCGATCCTGACCGCGGCGAGAAATATTTCGCGTGGATTGACGATCATGCTGATCGTGGTGGCGTTTATTGCGCTGCTGGTGAGCGGCATTGGGATCATGAACATCATGCTGGTGACGGTGCAAGAGCGCACGCGGGAGATTGGCATTCGCAAGGCGATTGGCGCGGCGCGCAAAGAGATCATGTACCAATTTTTGATTGAAGCATTTTTGATCAGCGGGGGCGGCGCGGTGTTGGGGATTTTGATCGGGGTGGCGATTCCGGTTACCGCGCAGACGCTGCTGCCGGGGAATCTGCGTGTGCCGATTTCGCCGTTGAGCGTGATTGTGGCGTTTGTGGTGTCGTGCTCGACGGGGCTGCTGTTTGGTTATTTGCCGGCGAGCCGTGCGGCGGAGTTGCTGCCGGTGGACTCGCTGCGCTATGAGTGAGATTCAATAAGGGATGATATACCGGTTATATAAGTAGAACGTGTGAGGAGTGCAGATGCGAGAGCGAGCGACTTGGAACGTTGGATGGCGAGCGCATTTTTTCAGGGCCGTGAAGTCCGGGGGCTTCGTTACCGGGGTGCTGTGCTTCGCGGGACCGGCGATGGCGCAGGAATTGGCGGATCGGCCGACACCGGCAGCGCTTACGGTAAGTGACGCCGTCGCTTCGCGGGATTCTCGTTCGTCGAAAGAGGTGGGGCAACAGGCGATGACGGTTGGCGAAGGAACGCCCGTAACGCTCACGCTGAAGCGCGCGATTGAGATGGCGCTGACGAACAGCAAAGATATTCAGCTGGCGAAAATTCAGACGAGTTTGGCGGATCGTTCCGCGCAGATCACCAAGGCAGATTTTCTGCCGAACGTGTACGCGGGATCGGGCGCAGGATACACCTACGGCATTCCAGAAACGCCGGGCGGGCGCGCGCCTTCGATATTCAACGTTACGTACACGCAGGAAATCTTTAACGAACCTTTGCACGGACAATCGAGAGAACTGCAAGAGCAGGCGCGTTCGCAGCGCTTCGCTTTGAGCGAAGTGCGCAATAGCGTGATCGTGCGCACGGCCATGGCGTGCCTGGAACTCGAAAAGGTTCGGCACTCGTTGACGCTGCTGCGCGGCGAGCAGGAGAGCGCGCAAAAAATTGTGGACGTGACGAAGGAAAGACAGGGCGAGGGATTTGAGTTGCCCGTCGAGGTGACGAAAGCGCAGCTGACGCGCGCGCAAGTAGTGCAGAAAATGTTACAGCTGGAAGGTCGCGAAGACGAATTGCAGGTGTTCTTAAAGGGCCAATTGGGATTGACGGAGGAGCAGGAAATCGAAGTGACGGCGGACGACTTGCCGGGCGAGGCGGAACAGGAAGGCGCGAACCTGGTGGCGTCCGCAATGGAGAATAATACCGGATTGCAACTTGCGGCCTCGGATGTGCGCGCGCGGGAATTTCGTTTGCAAGGCGAAAAACGCGGCTACTTGCCGACGGTGCAGCTGGTTGGGGTGTACAGCTACTTGGCGAAATTCAACAATTACACGGAATTTTTTAAAACATTTCAGGCTAACAATCTGAATGCCGGGGTGCAGATTCAGATGCCGCTGTTTAGCGCGAAGACCAAAGCCAACGTGGGGCTGGCGTCGGTGAATCTGGAAGCGGCGCGCGTTACGCTGGCGAATCGCAAGACGCAGGTGACGGCTGAGGTTCGGCAGAAGAGCCGCAACGTGCGCGAAAAAGACGCTGCTAAAGAGGTGGCGCGGCTGGAACTGCAACTGACGCAGCAGAATCTGGAGGTATTGCAGTCGCAGTTGGACGAGGGGCGAGTGAATCTGCGGGAGGTGGAGCGGGCGCGCGTGGCGGAGAATGATCGTTGGCTGGAGTACCTGGACGCGAATTTTGCGCGGCAGCAGGCGGAGCTTGATTTGCTGCAGACGGCTGGGCAGTTGGACAAGGTTTGGCAATAGCGGCGAGAAAGAAACGGGGGAAAAGACTTAACGCAGAAGGACGCAGGGACACAGAGGGCGCAGAGAAGAGGATTGCGGCGGCGGCGAAATTATGTTTGAACGCGAGAATGCGGAAATGTTGGCGAGGGCCGCTGCGAAATTGGAAGAGGGATTCGCAGAGCTGCCGGAATTTGCCGCGAACATGTCGGGCGCTGAGCGCATTGGCGAAGTGCTGTCGCTGACAGCGGAACGTCTGCAGAATAATTATCCGTACTTTCATCCATTGTATGCCGGGCAGATGCTGAAGCCGCCGCATCCCGTGGCGCGGCTGGCGTATGCGCTGGCGATGCACATTAATCCCAATAATCACGCGCTGGATGGCGGGCGCGCGACGTCGGCGATGGAAAAAGAAGTGGTTAGAGAAATTGCCGCGATGTTTGGTTGGCAGAGTTGTCTGGGACACCTGTGCGGGGGCGGGACGATGGCGAATCTCGAGGCGCTGTGGGTCGCGGGACATTTGCGGCGCGGCAAGACAATTTTAGCGAGCGAGCAAGCGCACTATACGCACAAGAGAATTAGCGGCGTGCTGCAAATGCACTGCGAGGCCGTGGTTTGCGACGCGCTAGGACGCATGGATTTGAACGCGTTGCAGCAGCGGCTGGAGCAAGGGGACGTTGGCACGGTGGTAGCTACGCTTGGGACGACGGCGACCGGTTCGGTGGATCCGCTGCCGGAGATTTTGCGCTTGCGAGAAAAATATGGCTTTCGGGTCCATGCGGATGCCGCGTATGGGGGTTATTTTGCGCTGGTGAACAATGTGGATGCTGCCGCTGCACAGGCGTTCGCGCGAATTGCGGAAGTCGATTCGATCGTGATCGATCCGCACAAGCATGGGTTGCAGCCATATGGATGTGGGTGTGTGCTGTTCCGCGATCCCGCCGTCGGGCGATTGTATAAGCACGATTCGCCGTATACCTATTTCAGTTCCACGGAACTGCATTTGGGCGAGATCAGCCTGGAGTGTTCGCGGCCGGGCGCGGCCGCGGCGGCGTTGTGGGCTACGCAGAAATTGTTGCCACTCGTGAAGGATGGAGAATTTGCGCGGGCTCTTTCGCGCAGCCGGGATGCGGCGTTGGCGCTGTATCGGCGCGCGCAGCAAAGTAAACATTTTGTGACGGCGTTCGCGCCACAGCTGGACATTGTGATTTTTGCGCAGCGGGCGGCCTCGGCCACGGAATCGTCCGCGCTGGCGCGACGAATTTTCGATGCGGCGGCGAGACACGATTTGCATTTGGCTATCGCGGAGTTGCCGGCGAAATTCTGGAGCGAGACGCACGGTGCGATGAGACTGGATCGCGAGACGATCACCTGCTTGCGTTCGGTGCTGATGAAGCCCGAGCATCTGGACTGGGTCGACCGCATATGGGAACGGCTGGAAGTTGCCGCAGCGGAAGTGCTTCATGGCGCCGCGCAAGCCCGCTAAACCCGCTATTTCGCCGTTCGACGCGAGATAACACCCATCAGCAGAAAGGTTTGAGGCTGCGGGAGGAACTCGGGTAAACTAATGTCTGGGGGCAATCCCGCTTTTCGGGGAGGTTTGGGTCCGCGGTGCCGTAGAGTTTGCGGATTATCGACCGAGACGGACGTATTTGTTGGCCGCCTCGGATTTGCACGGAAGCGATTTTCTGAGGGTGATGAATGCCGGATGTAATGAAGACATTGCTGTTGAACCCGCCAAGTTTTGAGAATTTCGATGGCGGAGCGAGTTCGCGTTGGCCTGCCACGCGTGAGATTGAGTCGTATTGGTATCCCGTTTGGCTGGCGTATCCCGCCGGGATGATTCCGGGCAGCCGTTTGCTGGACGCTTCGCCGCACAAGGTGAACTGGCAGCAAACCGTGGACATTTGTAAAGACTACGAATTCCTGGTGCTGTTCACTTCCACCGTAGGCTTCGACAGCGACATCAAGCTGCTGCGCAAAATCAAGGAAGCCAACCCGTCGGTGAAAGTGGCTTTCGTCGGGCCTCAGGGACATATCAAGCCGAACGAGACCTTGCAAGCCAGCGAGGATATTGATTTCGTGACGCACGGCGAACTGGATCACGCCGTTACGGAGTACGCGCACGGCAAACCGCTCAGCGAAATTCTGGGTGTCAGCTACCGCAAAGACGGCGAAATCGTACACACTACGCACCGCGAGCAAATGCACACAGCGGAACTGGACGCGCTCCCGTTTGCGACCGATGCCTACAAACGCGATCTGCAGATCGAGCGCTACAACGTGCCCTTCCTGCTACACCCTTTTGTTTCTTTTTACACCACGCGCGGCTGCCCGGCGATGTGCACCTTCTGCATGTGGCCGCAGACGATTTCCGGCCATGCGTGGCGCACGCGCTCGGTGGACAACGTGGTGCAGGAAGTCAAAAACACCATCGAGTATTTTCCGCAGATGAAGGAAATTTTCTTCGACGACGATACCTTCAATATTCGCAAGGATCGCGCGATCGAACTGAGCAAGAAATTCAAGCCGCTGAAATTTCAGTGGTCCTGCACCGCGCGCTGCCACAGCAAGTACGAAGAGCTGAAGGAAATGGCGGACGGCGGAGCGCGGCTGTTCATCGTGGGCTTCGAATCCGGCGACCCGCAAATTCTGAAGAACATCAAAAAAGGCGCCACCGTGGAAATGGCGCGGGAGTTCATGAAGAACACCAAGAAAGTGGGCATCAAAGTCCACGGTGACTTCATCATCGGCCTGCCCGGCGAAACCAAGGAAACCATTCAGAAGACCATCGATTTCGCCAAAGAACTCGATTGCGAGACGATCCAAGTTTCTTTGGCGCACGCCATGCCCGGCACCGAACTGCACACCTCGATGTCCGAGCAAGGTTTCCTCCGAGTGGAAGCGCTCGCGGATTCCGGCGGCCACCAGTTGCCGCACATCGAGTATCCGCATCTTTCCAAGACGGAAATGATGACCGGTGTAAACCGCTTTTACGACCAATACTATTTCCGTCCCAAAGTTGTGTGGCGCATCGTGAAAGAAGCGTTGTGGGACGATTACGAGCGCAAGCGCTTGTATCACGAAGCCAATGCGTTCCTGAAGCTGCGCGCCGAACGCTGGAAGTGGGCGCGTTCCGGCGGCGACGCCGCTAAACCCATGATTTCCGTTTCGGCGCCGCCTTCGGCTTCCGGAAACGACTAGCCTTCGAAAAATGACGCACGAACGGCGGCTCCGCATCAAGACTTTGTTCATGGTCTTGCTGATGGTTGTGTGCGCGAATACGGGCGACTTGATGCTGAAGCGCGGCATGTCGCGCATTGGCGAAGTGCAACCATCTTTGGCGGGATTGACGCGGGCGTTTTCGCTTACCGTGTCCAATGAAAGCATCTGGATTGGCATCATTTTCCTCAGCGGATTCATGGTGAGTTACATGACCGTGCTCAGCTGGGCGGACTACAGCTACGTCATGCCCGCGGGGGCGTTCGGTTACGCGGTGCTGACGCTGCTGGCGGTGATCTTTCTGCACGAAGCGGTTTCTCCGCGCCGCTGGCTGGGCGTGCTTTTTATTTGCGTGGGCGTTTTGCTGGTGGGGCAGACGAAGCCGCGCACCACGCCCGAAGTTCGCGAGGCGCTGGCATGATCCGCTTTGCCATCGTTCTGGCGCTGTTGATTTTTGGCAGCACTGGCGGAGAAATTGCGATCACCTATGGCATGAAAGCGACTGGAGAACCAGAGCGTTTGCGTCCGAAAGAGATGCTGCAGTTTTTGGGGCGCGCATTATGCAATGGGTGGTTCTGGGTGGGCGCGCCGCTAATGGCCCTGGCGTTTTATGCGCTGCTGGTGCTGCTCTCGTGGGAGCCCATCAGCTTGGTCATTCCCGCGTCGGCGTTGAGCTATGTGGTGGGCACGTTCGGTGCGAAGTATGTATTGGGAGAGAGCGTAAGCGCGGCGCGCTGGGCCGGTGTGATTCTGGTTTGCATCGGCGTGGCGCTGGTCGCCAAGGGGTGAAAGGCGGCGGCGCGTGATGCACCTGCATGCGGCTTGGCGCTGGGTGGTGTTGCTGCTGGCAGCTGCCCCGCTCGCCTACTATGTTTTTTCCACGATCGCGGCGTGGCGATTTTTTCGGCGCGAACGTGCCCGCAACCTTCCTGAGTTCGCTCCGCCGGTAAGCATATTGAAGGCGGTCCGCGGCGTTGATTTTGCCACGCACGAAAACTACTCCAGCTTTTGCCGCCAGAATTATCCCAATTACGAAATCATATTCGCGGTGAATGATGCGGACGACCCCGCCGCCGCGCAGGTCCGACGCGTGATTCGGGAATTTCCCTACAGGGAGATTCGCCTGCTGGTCGGCGCGGACAATTTAGGCGCCAATCGCAAGGTAAACAAACTCGCGCGCATGACCAGCGAGGCGCGCCATGAATTCCTGATTCTCGCCGATGGCGACGTTTGCGTTGGCCCAAACTTCTTGCGCGAAGTGGTTGCGCCATTCACCTCTGGAAACACTGGCGCCGTCACCTCGTTCTACGCGGGGATCGCCGAAAACAATCTCGGCGCGCAACTGGAAGCGATTGGTGCCGCCAGTGATTTTTTTGCCGGCGTTCTCATGGCTGACTGGATGGAGGGCATGCATTTCGCGTTGGGCGCGTCGATCGCCACCACCAAGATGTGGATCGGCAAAATCGGCGGCTTTGCACCGTTCGCCGATATGCTCGCTGACGACTACGAACTTGGCCGCCGCATTGCGGAAGCTGGCGGCGAAGTATTGCTCTCGCGCGAAATCGTCTGGACCATGTATCCGGCGCAGACTTTGCATAGTTTTTGGGAACATCAATTGCGCTGGGCTCGCACGGTGCGCCTCTGCCGCCCACTTTCTTATTTTGGATTGATCTTCACGCACGGACTGCCGTGGACGGTGCTGGCGTTCTTTGTCGCGCCGAACAGATGGCTCGGCGCTGCGTACGTCGCAGCCTATCTGGTTTTGCGGCTGGGCATGGCCTGGACGGTGGGCGTATGGGGTGTGCATGACGAGACCGTGCGGAGAAAACCCTGGCTAATCCCACTGCGCGACGCCGTGAACTTTGTGGTTTGGTTGGCCAGCCTGTTTGGCAATAGCATCATCTGGGGCGGCGTAGAATATACAATAGATCGCGGTCGCATGACGCCGATGAGTCCTGTAAAAAGTGTGCAGAGCAAAACCGAATCCTCAATTTCGCATTGACGGCAAAATACAAGCCAGATGGACGCAAGATGCGGCAATGCCGCCATTTGCACAAGCGCAGCTGTTACTGCCACCTTCGTTGCGGCTGGCCTCGTTCGCGTGATATTCTTGCTTAACAAATAGGTTAATCGCTCGGTGCGATGCATGAGGTGGCATCCTGCGGAAGCGCTCGCGGGAGGTGGCCAAAGTGAGTCATGCCCGAGTCGGCGAGGTCGAAACAGCAGTATTTTCGGACCTACCTGCGGCACACACCTAAACACCGTGGTGCGGTTAACGTTTTCGTTGTGAACTGCTGGGAGGTCGTCCAATTGGCAGGACTCCAGATTCTGAATCTGGCTATCCTGGTTCGAGTCCAGGCCTCCCAGCCAAATTTCAAAAAGTTAAGTAATTCCTCACAAAACTAAGAAATCCTTTGTAGTGGCGAAAGTTGTTATCGCCTCCGTTGGTTGTCCCTTCGTCGGTAAGAAAAAATACGTATCCCAACGGTCCCCAGAAGCATCCCTTTACACACAACCTGGGGATGTTAGCCGGGTCAATTGTGCAGGTGTAATTGCCGCAGACATCCAATCCAAAGCATTGGTGTGTTTGAAATAAGGTGCTCGAAAACGTAGGATGTGGGGCTCTCGTGGGGCGGGATGCTGGGGGAAAAGATGGCGACGGGTTCGAAATACAAATTATGGATAGGCGGAGCGGTTGGCTTGGTCATCATTGGCCTAATCGTTGGAGCGCTGCGTCCAAAGCATGTATCTGGGGCGCCATCTGGTGCTGCGCCGGTGGAGGTCGTCAACGTTGAGCAGAAGGATGTTCCAATCTACGGCGAGTGGATTGGCACGCTGGACGGGTTAAGCAATGCCGACGTTCGGGCGCAGGTTACGGGCTACCTCCTGCGGCAGGGCTATCAGGAGGGCGCGTTCGTCAAGAAGGGACAGCTACTCTTCGAGATCGACCCGCGGCCGTTCCAGGCGGCTCTGGACCAAGCTGAGGGACAGTTGGCGCAGGCCAAGGCTTTGCTGGCGAATGCTCAGGCGGTACAAGGCCGAACGCAGTTGGACGTGGAGCGTTACGGTCCGCTGGCCAAAGAACAGGCCGCGAGCCAGCAGGATTTAGATAATGCTGTGCAAAATAATTTGGCCGCGAAGGCCACCGTGGCCACCGCCGAGGCGCAGATCAAAAGCAGTGAAGCAGCTGTCGAGACCGCCAAAATCAATCTGGATTTTACGCGGCTCATCGCACCCATCGATGGCATTGCGGGGCAGGCGCAACTGCAAGTGGGCGCGTTGGTGAATCTGACCAGTGGGCCGGTTACCTCCGTTTCCACTGTCGATCCGATCAAGGTTTATTTCACGGTCGGCGAGCCGCAGTATCTCGCCTGGCGAAAACGTTTCCCGACAGAAACTACGCGGGAGGCAGCCGACAAGAATCTGCGCCTCGAACTGATCTTGGCGGACGGCTCAACATATCCGTACCAGGGCACTTTCTACTTTGCGGACCGCCAAGTCGATGTGGGCACGGGCGCGATTCGCATCGCCGGCCTGTTTCCAAATCCGGGAAATATTCTGCGGCCGGGCGGTTACGGCAAGGTGCGCGCCGTGATCCGGCTTCAGCAAGGCGCGCTGCTGGTTCCGCAGCGTGCCGTGACCGAACTGCAAGGCGGATACCAGGTTGCCGTCGTGGGTAGCGACAACAAGGTGGACATCCGCACCGTGACGGTCGGTGATCGCTCCGGTACGCAGTGGGTGATTTCAGAAGGCTTGAAACCGGGTGAAAGAGTCATCGCCGAAGGCGTGCAGAAGGTACACGCAGGCGCGCAGGTAGACCCCAAGCCTTTCCCGGCGCAGGCGAAGGACCGATAGGGCCATGTCAAAATTTTTCATCAATCGTCCCATTGTCGCAATGGTGATCTCCATCGTTATGGTGATCGTTGGTGCTATCACCATCCTGAGTTTGCCGGTGGCGCAATTCCCCAGCATCGTTCCGCCGGAGATTCAAGTTCTGGCTACCTATGTCGGCGCGGACGCGCAAACCCTTGAGCAAGCGGTGGCCACGCCCATCGAGCAACAGATGAACGGCGTGGACAACATGAATTACATGTACTCGCTGAACGCCACCGGCAACTCCAGTACCAGCCTGATTGTGGACTTCGACGCGAAAACTGATCCGAATACCGATTACGTTCTGGCGCAAAGCCGTGAAACGCTGGCCGCTTCTCAGCTTCCCGTAGACGTTACCAATTACGGGGTCACGGTGCGGAAGTCCGTCACCGCCCCGCTCACTCTGATTGCCATTTACTCGCCGCACGGAACGTATGACGCCAACTTTCTGGCGAACTACGCGTACATCAATCTCGTGGACCCCATTCTGCGTTCGCCGGGCATTGGCAACGTTCAGGTATTCGGCTCTGGTCAGTACGCCATGCGGATGTGGGTGAAGCCCGACCAATTGGCCAAGCTCGGCGTAACCGTCACGGACATTATCAGTGCCATTCAAGCGCAAAACACCGTCAACCCGGCGGGGAAGGCGGGGGGCGAACCGGCACCCAAGGGCCAGGAATTCACCTACTCGGTGCTCGCACAAGGCCGCCTGATCTCTCCGGAACAATTTGGGCAAATCGTGGTGCGCGAGACGCCCGACGGCGGCACGGTCCGCATCCGTGATGTCGCGCGCATCGAGCTCGGTTCACAGGATTACAGCGTCGCCGGACGTTATAACGGAAAGCCCAGCGCCGTCATTGCCACATACCAATTGCCGGGCTCGAACGCGGTCGATGCCGCGGCCGGTGTGAACAAGCTGCTAGCCAAGTTGAAGGAACGCTTCCCGGAAGACCTGGATTCCGTCGTCGCGCTGGATACTACGCGGGCGGTTACGCAAGGCATGAAGGAAATCGTGGTAACGCTGCTGATCGCCTTAGGGCTGGTGATCCTGGTGGTCTATCTTTTCTTGCAAGGCTGGCGTGCCACGCTGATTCCGCTTCTTGCGGTGCCCGTCTCGCTGGTGGGCACGTTTGTATTGTTTCCGCTGTTTGGTTTCTCCATTAACACACTTTCGCTCTTTGGTCTGGTGCTGGCGATCGGTTTGGTCGTGGACGACGCCATCGTGGTGGTCGAAGGCGTGGAACGCCACATTGAAGAGGGCGTGACTCCCAAGGATGCCGCCTTGAAAGCCATGGAAGAACTTTCCGGCCCCGTCGTCGGCATCGCCTTGGTTCTCTCCGCCGTGTTTGTGCCTACCGCCTTCATCCCGGGAATTACCGGCAAGCTGTACCAGCAATTCGCCGTCACCATCGCCATTTCCGTGCTGTTCTCCGCGTTCAACGCGCTTACGCTCAGCCCGGCGCTTGCGGCTCTGCTCCTAAAACCGAAAACGCCGAGCACGGGACTGCTGCAGCGATTTTTCAATTGGTTTAACCGCGTCTTTGAACGCGCCACAGACGGCTACGTGAGCTGGAGCGCCGTATTGGTGAAGAAGACCGCAGTCGTGGTGGTTTTGCTTCTGGTCTTTTGCGTAGCAGGTGGTTTTTTCGCCAGCCGCATCCCGTCCAGTTTTCTTCCCGATGAGGACCAAGGCTATTTCTACGTGAACGTGCAACTTCCGAATGGTGCTTCGCTCGAACGCACCAGGGCGGTTACCGAGGATGTAGAAAAAACGCTGATGAATACGCCTGGGGTGCAGCACGTTACCTGCTTCCTGGGCTTCAGTCTGCTCAGTTTCGTGCGCACCACTTACAACTCCACCTTTTTTGTGACCTTTAAACCTTGGGATGAGCGCAAGACCAGAGATGAGCAATTTCAAACCATCAAGGCCCATCTGAACCAACAGCTGAGCAAGCTGCCCACCGCGGTGGCGTTCGGTTTTTCTCCGCCAGCCATTCCCGGCGTTGGAACTGCGGGCGGTTTCACATTCATTCTCGAAGATCGTTCGGGTGGCGATATTCAGTTCCTCGCCAAAAATCTTGCCACCTTTCTGGAAGCCGCGCGCAAGCGGCCGGAAATCGTCAGCCTGAGCACAACTTTTCTGTCCAGCGTTCCGCAACAGTTCGTCGATGTGGACCGAGACAAAGTGCTGAAACAAGGCGTGGCCCTCAACGACGTCTATCGCACCATTCAGGCCTTTATGGGCGGATATTTCGTAAACTATTTCAATCGCTTTGGCCGGCAATGGCAGGTGTACATCGAAGCTGAAGGCGAAGACCGCGCCAAGGCCGAAAATGTCGGCCAGTTCTACGTTCGCAACAACAAGGGACAGAACGTCCCCCTCTCCACTCTTACCACTATCAAGCCCAGCCTCGGCCCGGAATTTACTTTGCGCTTCAACGAATACCGTTCCGCGCAGATCAACGGCAGCGCAGGGCCGGGGTACAGCGCGGATCAGGCCACGGCCGCCCTTGAAGATGTTTTCAAACAGACCATGCCGCGAGAGATGGGTTTCGATTATTCCGGCATCTCCTTTCAAGAACAAAAAGCGCGAGAAGGCGTTCCACCTGCGGTGATCTTTGGACTATCGCTGCTGTTCGTCTTTTTGATTCTGGCCGCGCTGTACGAAAGCTGGACGTTGCCTTTCAGCGTTCTGTTGAGCACGCCCGTAGCGGTTTTCGGAGCTTTTGGAATTCTCTTGTTGCGTCGTGTATTGCTCCGCGCATTTTTCCCGCCCTACCTGGTCCAGATTGAGACCGATGTCTATTCGCAAATTGGACTCGTCATGCTTATCGGCTTGGCTGCCAAGAACGCCATCTTGATCGTGGAGTTCGCGAAGGACGAATTCGAGAAAGGAAAACCCCTGGCGGACGCCGCACTCGAGGGAGCCAGGCTCCGTCTGCGGCCGATTTTGATGACCTCTTTCGCTTTCATTCTAGGTTGCGTGCCGCTCTGGACCGCGTCCGGCGCCGGCGCCGTAGCCCGCCAAATCATGGGCACCACGGTGATCGGCGGAATGTTGGCCGCCAGCCTTATCGGCATCTTCTTCGTGCCGGGGATCTTTTATATGGTGGAGAAGTGGTCCAGCGCCGGCCAGGAACACGCTTCGGGAGCGTTGCCGACTACTCCTGCTCCGGCGGAGGGAGACTGAGATGGGCGCACCGGTTCGCAAAACAGAGGCGGCGCGAATGATGAAGCAGCTGCAGCCATTGCTTTCCATTATCGTGGCGTCGAGTCTCGTTGTCGGCTGCAAGGTCGGCCCGAACTACCATCGGCCGACTGTGCAAACTCCCGCTACGTATCGCGATCTACAAGAGAGTCCGCAGGCCCAAGCTCAGGTGGCCTCGTATGCGGATCTCCCGTGGTGGCAAGTTTTCCAGGACCCGCAATTGCAAGAGCTCATCCGCACGGCGCTAAAGCAAAACTACGATTTGCAACTCGCTACGGAGCGCATCGTCGCCGGGCGCGCGCAGGTGGCCATAACGCGCTCCAATCTATTCCCGCAGGTTCAAGGGAACGGCAATTTTGCTGGGGGAAAAGAAGGCACGTTTCAAACCAAGTACAACTTCCTGACTCTCACCGCCGATGCGGCTTTTCAGTTGGACTTCTTCGGCAAGCTGCGTCGCGCAACCGAGGCAGCGCGCGCCCAGCTCCTGGCCACGGAGGATGCGAAGCAGACCGTGGTATTGACGCTCGTAAGCGACGTGGCGAGCGACTATTTTGCACTGCTGGAACTTGACCTTGAACTCCAAATCACCCATGAGACGGTCACGACGCAGGAAGACTCTGTCAAGCTGACCAAGCTTCGCGTAGACCATGGCGTGGCTACCAAGCTTGATGTCTTGCAGGCCCAACAAGTTCTTGATTCGGCGAACGCTACCATCCCCGACTTGGAGCGGCAGATCGCGCAGGAAGAAAATGCCATCAGCATTCTCCTGGGCAATTATCCGCAGGGTGTGCCGCGTGGACGTCCGCTTGTGGAACAGCTGCTTCCTCCCGAAGTACCGCCGGGCCTACCTTCATCGTTGCTCGAGCGACGACCCGATATTCGCGAAGCGGAACAAATGCTCGTGGCCGCGAACGCCGAAATCGGCGTCGCCAAGGCGCAGTTCTTTCCACAAATTTCCCTGACGGGCTCAGGCGGCGGCTCTTTCGGACGGAGCAGCGCGTTCTCCGGCCTTATGAGCTCGCAAGTCGGAATCTGGTCCTACGGCGCCCAAGTGAGCCAGCCCATTTTTACCGGTGGAGCACTTCGCGGAAACTTGCGGCTTGCCGAGTCGCAGAATCAACAAGCGCTGATTTCTTACCGCCAAGCGATTCAGCTAGCGTTTGGAGACGTGTCCGATGCGCTGATTGGCTATCAGAAATTTCATGAGGTGCGCGTCCGGCAGGAGGATACCGTGGCGGACTTACGGGAGTCCGTCCGGCTTTCCGTGTTGCGCTACAAAGGTGGCACCACCACATATCTTGAGGTCTTGGACGGCCAGAGGTCGCTGTTCAACGCCGAACTCATACTCGCGCAGGCGCGCGGTACCGAGTACCAAAGCCTCGTGCAACTCTACCGGGCACTTGGCGGAGGCTGGCAGCAGACATAGTTCGAGATTTAGCCGTACACAAAAAGTCACGATCTTGACTCTACGATTGCGGTTGCGAATCAATTTCCCGAAAAACATTCGCGGCCAGATGGAACGCAGTGTTGGCTGCCGGCACGCCGCAATAAATCGCGGACTGCAGCAGCGCCTCCTTAATTTCGTCGCGGCTGACGCCATTGCGGAGGGCCGCGCGCAAGTGCATACAAAATTCATCGCCGCGATTGAGCGCCACGAGCATCGCCAGCGTCAGCAGGCTCCGCGTCTGGCGTGGCAGACCTGGCCGCGCCCAGATTTCCCCCCAGGCGTAACGCGTAATTAAATCCTGAAACTCAGCGTTAAAAGCGTTGGAGTTTTGCAGCGCCGCATCGACGTATTTGTCGCCGAGCACCGCGCGCCGCACTTTCATGCCTTCCTCGTACCGCTCGCGGTCCGTCATTTCAGGCCCCTTCCGAGGTGAGAAACCGCATCACCTCGCGCGTAAATTCTTCCGGTGCTTCAATATTCGAGAGATGCGCGGCATTCAACTCCGAGTATTGTGCGCCTGGAATGCTGCTCGAAAGAAAATGCCCGTCAGCGGGCGTCGCGGCGGGGTCGTGCGCGCCAGAGATAATCAGCGTCGAATTCCGGATGTTTGCCACATCTTCCCGCAAATCCGAATCGCGCAGCGCCGCGCAACAATTGACATAGCCTTCCACCGTTGTGCTCTCGATCATCTCTAGAGTTGCGCGAACTGCTTCGGGAGCGCGTTCGCGAAATTCACTGGTGTACCAGCGTTCCACAACCTGCGTGGAAATGGACTTCATGCCGCCCTGGCGCACTGTGGCGATGCGCTTTTCCCAAAGTTCAGCATTGCCGAATTTCGCCGCCGCGCTGCAGACAATTAGCTTGCGAATGCGGCTCGCGGCGTGCAATCCGAGCCACAGTCCGGTCATGCCGCCCATGCTCAGGCCGCAAAAGTGCACGCGCTCGAGCTTCAGCGCGTCGAGCAGCGCTACAACATCTCCACCGAGTTGGTCGAAATTGTAAGGCCCCGGAACGACGGTGGTACGGCCATGACCTCGTGTATCGTAGCGCAATACCGAAAAGTGTTTCTCGAATTCCGGCAGCTGCGCATCCCACATAGACAAATTCGTGCCCAGCGAATTCGAAAGCATCAGCAGCGGAGCGGTTGATTGCCCGCTAAGCGCGTAGTGAATTCGTCGGTCGGGGAATTCCAAAAATGTCATGGTGCTACTCCCCCTTCCGACTGGGTTTGTCGTCGTGCGCACGAGCGGTCTCTAGCACCTTGTTGATCATGCTGCTCGAACTGCCCAAATAGTTGTTGGCGTTGAATAACTGGCGAAGCGTTTGCTCCGGAAGGTGTTGCAGAATCGCTGGTGTCGCGAGTAGCACATCGCGCAAATGCTCGCGATTTTCTATAGCTTGCTGGCAAGCTGCCTCGACTGCGCGTCGCGCCTCCTGCTTACCGACACGCGCGGCCAGACGAACCGTTACACCCTCCGCGTAGATCAATCCGCGCGTAGCTTCAAGGTTTTCCCCCATTCGCGCAGCATTCACCTCGAGTCCGGAAATTGCTCCGTGCAAATGATACAGCGCTCCTCCAGCCAGGCCCACAACCTCAGGAAGTGTTTCCCACTCCGCCAGCCAGCCGCCGAGTCCCCGCTCGTCTTCTTGCACCATGGCGCCGAGAACGGTCGAAACCAGTCCTGGGACTCGAGTGGCGGCGGCCAGCACCGTAGCGCAGCCTACGGGATTGCGTTTGTGCGGCATGCTGGAAGAGCCGCCACGTCCGCTGCCGCCGGGTTCGCACAACTCGCCAATCTCGGTTTGCATGTGCAGCGAAATATCGCGCGCGATTTTTCCCAGCGTGCCCGAAAGCAATCCCATGCACATCGCCACTTCACCGAAACGATCGCGATGAGTGTGCCAGGGAATATCCGGCAATCTTAGTGACAATTCCTTCGCCAGCGCCGCGGCCACCTTTCCGCCGCGCTCCCCAAGCGCCGACAGCGTGCCCACCGCGCCGCCGAATTGCAACACCAGCGCTCGCTCGCGAATTTCTTCCAGGCGGCGGCGGTGGCGGAGTAGCGCGTCGAGCCAACCGGCAACTTTCGCTCCAAACGTAGTAGGCGCGGCATGCTGTAGCCACGTTCGACCCACTATCAATGTTGTGCGATGTTTGTCGGCCAGGGTTGCGAGTAGCTCGCACAATTGCCGCAGTTTGTGTTGCATCGCCGCGAGTGCCGGGCGAAGTTGCAAGACAAATCCGGTGTCGATGGCGTCTTGGCTCGTCGCTCCCCAGTGCACGAAGCCCGCGGCCCAGGCATCCTCTTCTGCCACCAGGGCAGTAAGCTGTTGCACCATCGGAATTGCCAGGTTGCCGGCGTTCGCGGCATTCGTTTGCAGAGTGGCAACATCAAAAAACTCCGCGCGGCATTTCGCGGTAATCGCTGTCGCTGCTTTCAGAGGAATAATCCCGCAAGCGGCTTCCGCCCGCGCCAGCGCCGCCTCAAAATCAAGCATGCCCTGCAGACGCGCGGCATCGGAGAACGCCTCATCCATCGCCGGAGAGCGAAACAGCGAATCAAGCAGCGACATGCAAAAACACCATCACCTTTCGCGTCCGGCAAAAATTAGGGGCGTTCACCATTCAAAAAAAACCGTTTCGTCTGTCCCTTGCAAAATCACATTCCATTGGAACGACCCGGCTGCGCGATCAGCCACCTTGGCGATCAACGTGTCCCGGCGCTCCTCCGGCACCAATCCCAACACCAGATCATTGGCGTTCCGCGGTTCATCCGGGAAATAAATGCGCGTCATCAATCGCGTGAGCAAGCCGCGCATAAAAATCGAAACGAGCAGGTGTGGCGCGTGCTCCCGCCCTTCGGTATCGCTGCCGCTTCCGGGTTTGACGCTTACAAAACGAAACTCTCCGTGTTCGTTCGTCGCCACACGCCCAAACCCGCAAAGGCCTTTGGCAGTTGAAGAGTCTTCTTTTTCACCGTTGCGCGGATAGATGCCCCGCGCGTCTGCCTGCCAAATTTCCAGCACTGCATCGGGAACCGGCATCCCATCGCCATCAAGAACGCGTCCCGCGATGGCCATGCATTCGCCCGCGGCCGTGCCTGCGGCAATATTTTCATTGCACAACCGCCCCAGCGCAATGCTGAAGAACGGACCAACCGTCTGCGAAGAAGTAGGAACGAGACTCATCTTATGTAGCGCATCCTATTTTTCCATGGGCGTCACGCGACTGCCCCGCAGGACAATATCAAAGCGAAAGCCCAGCGCGGTTTCGGGAATAGTGCTATCCCAATCAAATCCCGCGACCAAGCGCGCCCGCGCAGCTTCATCTGCGATGGAATTAAATATGGGGTCGTACGCCTGCAGCACATCTCCCGGAAAATACATCTGCGTAACCAGCCGCGACGCAAAGGCCGGCCCGAATACGGAAAAATGAATATGCGCTGGCCGCCACGCATTCGCGTGATTGCGCCAGGGATACGCGCCCGGCCGCACCGTCACGAAGCGGTAGCGTCCTTCATCATCAGTGAGCGTATGCCCGCAACCCGTAAAGTGCGGATCCAGCGGCGCATCGTGCTGATCCTTCTTGTGCAGATAGCGGCCCGCGGCGTTGGCCTGCCAAATTTCGATCAGCGTGTGCCGCACCGGCCGCGCGTCTTCGTCCAAAACTTTTCCGCTCACCACAATGCGTTCGCCAATCGGCGCGCCGCTTGATTGCCTCGTCAGATCGCAGATGCGCGGCTCCACGCTACTCGCCGAAAAAATCGGTCCGCTCAATTCTGAGCTTGTGTGGGGCGCACGAATCAGCGGCAACGTCGGGGCGCGTTTTTGCGACGACACATAAGCCGGGTGCAGCAGCGGCGGTTGCGTCGAGAGATGTGGCAAACGATAGCTCACCGGCTCGCTCATGCGAAACGCCTCCTTCCCATGAAGCTGGATGGTCCTGCACAATCGCTCGATATTAGCTCACGCAAGCGCTTCGCAATGCTCAAACTGTCAGAAAATGTTTCGCGGTCACACGCGCTGCGCCAGTGCCGGCATTAAGTCGCGTTCCACCCACGGCAAAATCCACTCTGAAGCCACATCCTCCGCCATAGTCCCCGCGCTCGCATCGTGCAGCAAAGCCTCACCGGCCCGTTGCGCGCCCAACTCGCCCAGCAATTTATCAAAGCGCAGCCCGCCCTGGCAGAAGGTCTTGCCGTACGTTTGATCTCCCAGCGCGATCACGCCGTAAACAATTCCGCGCAGGTCCGGGCGTTTTTCCTCAAGGCTAGCGAACACCCTTTGCGCATTGTCCGGAACGTCACCGCTCCCGTACGTTGAGGTGCAAATCAGGAAAGCGTCACATCCGGAGCCATTCCTCTCGAACACGCTCGCGTCGCGGCCGTCCATCAGCACAATTTCGGTGCGGTGCCCAGCCTTTGCCAGCACTTGCTCGATATCCTTCGCCACCGCCTCGGCGGTGCCGGTCATCGTTCCCACGAGTATGCGAAGCTCCACCAGTCAGCCTCTCTTTACCTTTATTGCGCTCCGACGCGTAACCAGCGCACGATCCATATCACGAACCGCCTCATTGAAGCCTAGACGTGCCATCAGATATGTATTATAGTGCATTCGTAGCGGTTGGCAATGCTTCATAATGCATGAAAACCTCAATCCGCTAACTACCCCTACCCCGTCCGCTCCGGCTGTGCCCCGCAGCGACCCGCCCTCCGTCGCCGATGCCGATTATCTTCGACGCCTCGGCGAACGCGTTCGCGAAGCCCGCGCCCGCCGCGGCATGACCCGCCGCATCCTCTCGCGAGATTCGCGCGTCTCCGAGCGCTACCTCGCGCAACTCGAAACCGGCCAGGGCAATATCTCCGTTTTGCTGCTTCGTCAGGTGGCGCAGGCTCTGGACCTGCCCATGCACGCGTTGCTGCACGACGCAGCCGAGCTCTTCGGAGAGCTCGCCCGTGCCACGGAATTCCTCGCCAAGCTATCCGGTGAACAGCAGCAGCGCGCTCGTGAAATGCTTTTGCGCGAATTCAGTGCCGTGGATCCCGTTGCGCGCCGCCAGCGCATCGCCATCGTAGGATTGCGCGGCGCAGGAAAATCAACGCTCGGCGGCATGCTGGCCACGCAGCTCGGTCTGCCGTTCATCGAGCTCGATCGCGTCATCGAGCAACACAGCGGCTTGGGCCTCAGCGTAATTTTCGATTTGTACGGCCAGAGCGGATTCCGCCGCTTGGAGCGCGAATGCCTCGACCAGATTTTGCAGCGTCATACGACGTTTGTCCTGGCCACCGGCGGCAGCTTGGTTTCCGAAGCCGCCACCTACGAGCGCCTGCTCACCGATTGTTTCACTGTCTGGCTGCGCGCCACGCCGGAAGACCACATGCAGCGCGTCATTGCCCAGGGCGACACGCGCCCCATGTCCGAAAATCGCGAAGCCATGTCCGAGCTGAAAAACATCCTCAACGTCCGCGAGCCGCTCTATCGCCGTGCGGACATTACCGTGGATACCAGTTCCCAATCGCTGCCCGATACGTTTGAAGATCTGGCGCGCGCCATCCGACAGGAGCCGCAACAGATCTAAGGTCTATTAAGCGCCAAGGAGCGCCGTTCCAAATGTCCGAAGTCGTAAATAAAGAAAAAGAACTGGTCACCTTTGACGCGTCGGAATCGGCAACCAGTGCCCGCCCCTATCAGCACTGGAAACTCACCATCGACGGCCGCATCGCCACGCTGGCCCTCGACGTGAACGAAGACGGCGGCTTGCGCCCGGGATACAAGCTGAAATTAAACTCCTACGACCTTGGCGTGGACGTCGAGCTCCACAACATCTTGCAAAGCATTCGCTTCGAACATCCCGAAGTCGCTTGCGTAGTTCTGACCAGCGCTAAAGAAAAAATCTTCTGTGCCGGCGCCAACATCTACATGCTCGGAACCTCTTCCCACGCCTGGAAAGTAAATTTTTGCAAATTCACCAACGAAACCCGCAACGGCATGGAAGACTCCAGCCGCCACGATGGTCTGCGTTTTCTCGCCGCCCTCAATGGCACCACTGCGGGCGGCGGTTACGAAATGGCCCTCGCCTGCGATGAAATTGTTTTGATTGATGATCGCTCCAGCGCGGTAAGCCTGCCTGAAGTCCCGTTGCTCGGTGTTCTGCCCGGCACGGGCGGACTCACGCGCATGGTGGACAAGCGCCACGTACGCCGTGATCTGGCCGATATTTTTTGCACCAATCCCGACGGCGTGCGCGGCGAACGCGCCAAGTCTTGGGGCCTGGTGGATGAAATTGCCGCCCCCGCGCAGTTCGCCGCCGCTATTCGCCAGCGCGCAGAACGCCTCGCAAATTCCTCGCCACGCTCGGCCGTCGCAAAAGGTATCAAGCTGCAACCTTTGGTGCGGAAAGTTGACGACGACGGCTATCACTACCGCCATGTCCACGTCACCTTCGACCATACTGCGCGCACCGCCACACTAACCGTGCGTGGCCCGCAAAACGATCAACCAACCTCCATCGCGGAAATTGTCGCGCTCGGTGACCAGTGGTGGCCTCTCGCCATGGCTCGCGAACTGGACGACGCCATCCTGATGCTGCGTGCCAACGAGCCAGAGTGCGGTCTCGTGCTTCTGAAAACACAGGGCGGCCCAGACGCAGTCCTAGCTTGCGGCGCCACGCTTATGGAATTTTCGGGTCACTGGCTCGTCCGCGAAACCATCGGTCTGCTACGCCGCACCTTCGCGCGCCTCGACGTTTCCTCGCGCAGCATGTTCGCCCTGATCGAACCCGGCTCGTGCTTCGCCGGACTGTTTTTTGAGTTGGCATTGGCTGCCGACCGCAGCTACATGCTCGCTGCGGATGAGACAGAATCTGAGGCAACGGAAAATCCAAGCGCTCCGCGCATCGCCATCGATGCCACGAACTTCAAATTGTTTCCCACCGTCACCGGAGAGACACGCTTGTCGAGCCGGTTCGGTGGTCAGGTGGAGAAACTTGCCGAACTCGCCGCCGCTTCCGGGCGATTGCTTTCATCGGCGGACGCGCTCGACGCTGGCCTGATCACCGTCGCGCCAGACGATCTCGACTGGGAAGACGAACTCCGCATGGCCATCGAAGAACGTTGCAGCCTCTCTCCCGATGCCCTCACAGGCATGGAAGCCAGCCTGCGTTTTCCCGGCGCGGAGAGTCTCGAAACCAAAGTGTTCGGCCGCCTCTCCGCCTGGCAAAACTGGGTCTTCATTCGCCCCAATTCCACCGGAGAAAACGGCGCGCTAAAACTATTCGGCACCGGCAAAAAATCACGCTTCGACTGGGAGCGAATCTAATGACCATGAACTATCAGGACCGCATTCCCAACAATATTGAACTGGGTGCCAATCGCACCCTGCAGCGCGCCTTAGAACACTGGCAGCCCGCCTTCCTAAAATGGTGGCACGGCCTCGGCCCCAGCGATTTCAACGCTTCCGACGTCTACCTCCGCACCGCTACCAGCGTTGACGCCAAAGGCTGGGCGACTTACGGTTTTGTTCGCATGCCCGAATATCGCTGGGGGATTTTTCTTGCTGAGCCGGAGCCCGACCGTCGCATCGGCTTCGGTGATAATTTTGGTCAGCCCGTCTGGCAGCAAGTTCCTGGAGAACATCGTTCCACGCTGCGTCGCTTGATCGTCACGCAAGGCGACACGGAGCCCGCCAGCGTCGAACAGCAGCGCCTGCTCGGCCACACCGCGCCATCGCTCTACGACCTTCGGAATATTTTCCAGGTGAACGTTGAAGAAGGCCGTCACCTATGGGCCATGGTCTATCTCCTCCACGCGCACTTTGGCCGCGACGGCCGCGAAGAAGCCGAAGAATTGCTCGAGCGCCATTCCGGCGACGCCGACAAACCCCGCATCCTCGGCACCTTCAACGAACCCATCAGCGACTGGCTCAGCTTCTACATGTTCACCTACTTCACCGATCGCGACGGAAAATTTCAACTAAAGTGTCTTGCCGAATCCAGCTTCGATCACCTATCGCGCACCTGCAAATTCATGCTCACCGAAGAAGCCCACCACATGTTTGTGGGCGACACCGGTATCGCTCGCGTAATCAAGCGCAGTCTAGAAGTAATGGCCGAACTAAACACTCAGGATCCTGAAGCGGTCCGCAAAGCGGGCGCCGTCGACCTCCCATTAATCCAGAAATATCTGAATTTCTGGTTCAGCTCCTCGCTGGATCTTTTCGGCGGAGACTCTTCCTCCAACGCTGCCTCCTATTTCGCCAACGGACTGAAAGGCCGCCCTGACGAATCGCGCTTCGAAGATCATTTGGCCGCCGATTCGCTGTTCACCCTCGAACTCCCTAACGGCCAGGGCGGGGTAAAAGCCGAACAAATCCCTATGCGCAACGCCATGAACGAAGTCGCGCGCGACGCCTACGTAAAAGATTGCCAAATGGGCGTAACCCGCTGGAACAAACTCATCGAACGCGCCAACTGCGATTTTCGCATGACCCTCCCCAGCCCGCACTTTCGTCGCAGCGTAGGCAGTTGGGCCCACATCCCCACAGACACCGCTGGCCAAATCATCAGCAGGGAAGCTTTCGACGCTCGCCTGCCCGAATGGCTACCTACCGAAGCCGACCGCGCCTTCATCCGCAGCCTGATGAAAGGTGTCTACGAAGTAGGCAAAATCGCCGGCTGGATCGCACCCCCAGACCGCGGCATCAACAATCTCGACATCAACTACGAATACATAAAATTCCACTGATTTGTTTGTCTTCGCTTTTGCCGTTGTAGCGGCCGCTTTCCGAAGTGGTCGCCTTTGCCGCCGCGCAGCCGTCATAAGAGGAAGGTGTTATGTAGGTGCCGGACTTTAGTCCGGCCTGAAGTTCTGAAATGTCGTTGCACACGCAAGTACTCGGGCTCGCAGCACGAACCCGCGCGCTTGGCGTAGAATAGTTAGATACAAACTATCGAATTCGGAAGGTAATGCTCATGCCGCAATCATCATCGGTTCTGCAGGTCAACGAAGGAAAATCCCGCGCGAACAAGAAGCGCAATCCCTCCGTTCCCTTGAGCAAGAACGACCACCTCCTCCGTTGGGTGGATAAAATGGCCGAGCTCACTAAGCCCGCCGCCATCCACTGGGTCGACGGCTCTCCGGAGGAAAACGCCGCCATCTGCGCCGAAATGGTCGAAAGCGGCACCTTCATCAAGTTGAATGACAAACTCTGGCCCGGTTGTTACTACGCTCGCTCCGATGCCAGCGACGTGGCTCGCGTCGAAGACCGCACCTTCATCTGCTCCTATTCTAAAGATGCCGCCGGCCCCACCAACAACTGGGAAGATCCCTTCGAGATGCGCAAAAAATTGCGCGCCCTTTTCAAAGGCGCCATGCGCGGCCGCACTATGTATGTCTTGCCATTCAGCATGGGCCCGGTGGGCTCGCCGCTGTCCAAGATAGGCGTGCAGCTCACGGACTCGCCATATGTTGTCGTCAACATGCGCATCATGGCGCGCATCGGTACGCCGGTCATCGCGGAAATCGATAAGGGCATGCGCGTGGTGCCCTGCATGCATTCCGTCGGGGCTCCGTTGGCGCCCGGCGAAAAAGATGTGCCGTGGCCTTGCAACAAAGAAAAATATATTGTGCATTTTCCCGAGTCCCGCGAAATCTGGTCCTACGGCTCCGGCTATGGTGGCAACGCCTTGCTAGGCAAAAAGTGCTTTGCTCTGCGCATCGCCTCAAATATCGCGCGCGACGAAGGTTGGATGGCCGAGCACATGCTCATCGTCGGCGTGGAAGATCCTTCTGGCGATAAGACTTACGTCGCCGCCGCTTTCCCCAGCGCCTGCGGAAAAACAAATTTTGCCATGCTCATTCCGCCAAGAGGTTTTGAAGGCTGGAAAGTCTGGACCGTCGGCGACGACATTGCCTGGATTCGCCCGGACGAAACCGGCGCCCTCCGTGCCATCAATCCCGAAGCCGGATTTTTCGGCGTTGCACCGGGCACCAGCAAAAAAACCAATCCCAACGCCATGGCCACGCTGGCGAAAAACACCATTTTCACCAACGTCGCGTTAACCCCCGAAGGCGGCGTCTGGTGGGAAGGCATGACCGACACGCCTCCCGCCGAATGCCTGGACTGGCAAGGCAAGAAGTGGACCTCGCAAATCGCCAAGGAAACCGGCGCCAAAGCCGCTCACCCGAACGCGCGTTTCACCGCTCCCGCTTCGCAATGCCCCACCATTGACCCCGCCTGGGAAGATCCCAACGGTGTTCCAATAAGCGCCATCGTTTTCGGTGGGCGCCGCGCCACCACCATGCCGCTGGTCTTCCAAGCCTTTAATTGGAGCGCTGGCGTTTACGTTGGCGCCACCATGGGTTCCGAAATGACCGCGGCCGCCGCGGGTACCGTCGGCAAAGTTCGTCGCGACCCCATGGCTATGCTCCCGTTCTGTGGCTATCACATGGGCGATTATTTTCGCCACTGGATCAAGATGCAGCGCTCGCTCGACGTCACGCCCAAAATTTTCCACGTAAATTGGTTCCGCAAAGACGCCGATGGAAATTTCATGTGGCCGGGTTTCGGCGACAATATGCGCGTCCTCAAGTGGATTGTCGACCGCGTCAAAGGCCGTTCTCTCGGCCACGAAACTCCCATCGGCTGGATGCCCAGCTACACGGACATGGAATGGAAGGGCCTGCCCTTCACTCCAGAAAAGTTTGACGCGCTGCAGAAATTCGATCGCAGCGAGTGGACCCGCGAGGTCATAGGCCACGAAGAACTTTTCATCGAACTCCACGACCACTTGCCAAAAGAAATGGTCTACGAGCGCGAACTCCTGATCTGCCGTTTGTAGCGGCCGCCTTCTGAGGCGGACGCCTTTCGTCAGCATCGCGCACACTGTCCCTTGTAGAGGCGGAGCATGCCGCAGGCTTGTCCAAATTAGGTTCTGAAACGAGGGCGGAAAGACCTGTTACCTTGAGTTGGGTTCCGTGACAAGAACCAACTTTAAGGACAGGAGCTTCCGCCTTGAACCGAGTATGCAGT
>Ga0210391_10000121_pt1 | contig 94398 bp, 94 predicted proteins | sample IncBWC12OmetaG_FD_160573 | JGI IMG/M metagenome (GOLD analysis project Ga0210391, IMG submission 160573) | Forest soil microbial communities from Barre Woods Harvard Forest LTER site, Petersham, Massachusetts, United States - Inc-BW-C-12-O ...
GCGTTCTCGGTGCCCACGGTGTTGAGCACCACGGCAACGGCCTTGGCGTTCGCAGCGACGTTTTCCTTGTCGTAGTCGATGATCTCCTGTGCGCCAAGCGCCGCGAGATACTCGTCGTGGTGAGACGACGCGACGGCGATGACGTGCGCTCCCACCGCGCGCGCTGCCTGTACCGCCGTGCTGCCCACACCGCCTGCGGCTCCGATAATGAGTACGCGCTCACCCGGCTTCAGATTGGCCATCACGACCATGCGCAGGCCGGTATAGCCCGCGATCGGAATGCCGGCGGCTTGCTCGAAGGTGAACTTCTGCGGCTTCATGGCAAGTTCCGCGGCCGGTGCCACGGCGTATTCGGCATAGGCGCCGCCGCCCGCAAGCGCGGTATAGACCTTGTCGCCGACCTGGTAGCCGGAAACCCCTGAACCGAGCGCCACAATAACCCCGGCAACATCGCGACCCGGGGGCGCGGCGGCTCTTTGCGGAGGCGCGGCTGCAGCGGGGCTGCCCGCAGCCGTCGGCGCCCGAATGCTCCAGTCAACAGGATTCGTGCCCGCGGCATAGACCCGCAGCAACACCTGGCCCTCGGCGGGTTGCGGCACCGGCACGGTCTCGAGTTTCACGGCGCCCGGCGCACTGGCATCAGTGCGGATGGCACGCATGGTTTGAGGAATAGTGGAAGTTGCCGCCATGGTAGCCATGGTCGCAAAGGCCAAGGTGATGAGGCCGCCGACCCAAATCGTTCCTGGTACGCGCTTTACAGTGAACGCAGCCATACATCTCCCCGGGCAATTCTTTTCCCGGTCGATTCTCTCATAGCCATCGTTGCTCCTGCATTTAACTGGCGCTCGCGCCGCCGTGGTGCCGGCGATCCGCTGCCGGAAACGTCTGACATCGCAGCCGTACTATTGCGCATTGAGCGCTGTCAAACGATCTGAGAATAATTGTCCATGGAGCGCCGCATGGACAACCGCTTGGGCGAACGAGTATCGATACATCGGGTTATCGGGCTGATCTCGACGCGTCCGCGAACGGCAAGCATAGGGCGGCTCGTGAATTTGAGCCGCAGTGGCGCCTGTGTTGTTGACTGCGACCTGCAGTTATTCAGCTTGATACACGTCGATTTGGACCCTGATGTGGGCACGAAACAGCCGGGACCAACGATAGCCGCATACGTTACCCGCGTGACCGCTCAAGGCGTGGGCATCGAGTGGTGTGAGTTCGCACCACCTTTGGTGGCGGCGTTGCTGCAAACCGAAATGACGACCTCGGATGCGTTAGCGGAGCGCCATCCGGAGGCGTTACCCGAAACAACCTCGGACACGCTTGCAGCAATTTGCCCTGCAGTGGCCGCATAGCGCCTACGCCATATTATGTTAAACGACAGTGGGGCTCTATTAGTGTGGGACTGAGTCAGGCCGATCGCTGCGGCCGTACTGCCGTGGTGAGCAACCCATGACGCGCTTGAAGGCGGTACTGAAGGCAGCTTCGGATTCATAGCCCATCGCCAATGAGATGACCGACACCGGCTCGGTCGAATTGACCAGCTTGTCGCTCGCCAAGAGCATCCGCCATCGCGTCAGATACTCCATGGGCGACTCTCCCACGGTGTCCTTGAATTTTTGGGCAAACGTCGAGCGCGACATGCCGACACGCTCGGCCAGCTCCTGCAGCGTCCAACGATGGCCCGGCTCCTGATGCAGGGCGGTGATCGCCGCGCCCATCTGCTTATCGGCCAAGGCGAATAGCCAGCCCACACGACCGTGCGACGCATCCGACAGATGCAGGCGCAGCGCCTGGAGCAACATCATGTGAGCGAGATGCTGTGCGAGCAGCAGGCTTCCGGGCTGCGGCTCGCGCAGTTCCTCCATTAGCCGCTCGATCGACCAGCGCAGCACCGCTTGGTCCGATTCCTTCCGCAGATGCACGATGGGCGGCAGTATGCCCAGCAGGATGCTCGCATGATTGTCGGAGAGCGCGAAGTGGCCGCCGACAATGAAGAACTTTCCGCCGCCGTTGTATGAGCCGACGCTGCCGTTTTTCGCATTCCCGCGCAGCGTGAGGAAATCGACGGGCGGCAGACCCGGCTGGGTCGCGAGACAAAAGGGTCGTCCCCGTGGCAGCAGGAAACAGTCTCCGGACTTCACCTGCACCGGATCGGATGTCCCCTCGACCGAGAGCCAACCTTGACCGGAAACAACCGCGTAGCACTTGATGCCGGTGTGCTTGTGGAACTGGAGACATAGATCTCCGCCCACATCGAATCCGCCGCAGGTGTAGCTGCGCAGTTTCAGTAGCGAGAGCACGTCTGAAAGCGGATCCATCGGCTCTTTCCGGATGATCGCAAAAGTAATTCGGACGTTACGGCATAGCGCGTCTGGCTTCAATCGCCGATCCTATCCCCAAGACAGCGAAGGAGAGATCCCATGCGTGTATTCGTGACGGGTGCTACCGGTTTCATCGGTACGGTTGTGGTTCAGGAGCTTATTCGGGCGGGCCACCAGGTGCTGGGTCTATCCCGCTCCGAAGCGGGTGCCGCGGCACTCGTAGCCGCAGGCGCACGGGTGCACCGAGGTCATCTTGAAGATCTTGAAAGCCTGCGCACCGGCGCCACCGAATCAGATGGCGTGATTCACACGGCTTTTGGCCACGACTTTTCGAAATTCCAGGAAATGTCCGACATCGATCGACGCGCGATCGAGGCCATCGGGTCGGTACTGGCCGGCTCGGATCGCCCCTTCGTGGTGACCTCGGGCACACTATTGGTCAGACCCGGCCAACTGGCGACTGAAGACACCATGATTCCCGATGACCATTCGGTGCCCCGAGTCTCGGAGCAGACCGCGCTGTCGCTGGTTTCGAAGGGAGTTCGCGCATCCGCCGTGCGCTTGCCCCAGGTACATGATCGCGACAAGGCGGGACTCGTCAGCTTCCTGATCGCGATAGCGCGCAGCCGAGGCGTCTCGGCGTATGTCGGCGAGGGGAACAACCGCTGGGCTGCCGTGCATCGCCTGGATGTACCGGCCGTGTACCGTCTGGCGCTTGAGAAGGGCGCCGCTGGCGCGATCTATCATGCCGTCGGCGAAGAGGGAGTGCCGCTCAGAAAGATCGCCGAGGCCATCGGCCGAGGGTTGAACATTCCGGTGGTGTCCAAGTCCCGGGACGAGGCGCTGAACCATTTCGGCCCATTGGCAATGTTTGTCGGCATGGATGGTCCCGCCTCGAGCGCTCTGACGCAGCAACGGCTGGGATGGTGTCCCACGCAGTCGACATCGCTAATCGCTGATCTCGAGCAGTTCAACGCGTTCAAGCTATGACCTTCTAGTCCTTAGCTCATACATATGTTTGCTGATTCATATCTTTCAGCAAACACGGCCTGAACATATGTTTTCGTTTGCATATGTCGGCCGACAAAGCAGGTTCATTGGTAGCGCGAATGCCAATGATCCGTGACTCAAATATAACTTCGCACCAACAGGCAGTAGACTGCGCAACTTGTTTGCGCGCCCTCGGCAGGAAGAGGATCGCGCTTGTTTGACCGGACCGCGGCGTTCCTAGCAGGTCCGGCTTCCCACGAAGAAAAACGACGGCGAGCGAATAATGAACAGATCCACTTTCTTGCGCGTGCTCATGCCCTTGGTGCTGGTGCCGGCTGCCCACGCCGACGATGCGCAGTCGCAAAGCACCACCCAGAACATCACTGATGAGGTCATCATCAAGAGTTCCCGCGACGCGGGCGATTATCGCGTCAATACCCTTGATTCAATCGGCCCGCTCGGCACCACGCCGATCACTGATGTGCCGTACTCGATCTCGGTGCTGCCCTCGGATCTGATCGAGAACACCCAGGCAGTCAACTTCAAGGAAGTGTCCAAGTACATGCCGCTGGTGTCCTACCAGGAGCAGCAGGGGCCGGACATCCTGCGCCCGATGACGCGCGGCATACAGGGCAGCAATTTCCAGAACACCAAGGTCGACGGCATGACGATCTTCATGACCGGCGTCACATCGATGGAGCAGTTCGATCAGATCGAGGTGATCAGCGGCGCGTCGGCGCCGCTCTACGGCGCGGCTCAGCCGGCTGGAATGTTCAACATGATCACCAAGCGGCCCACGGACTATGACCTGCGCGAAGCCACGGCGACGTATGCCAGCGACAGCCTGGGCACCGCCAAGGTGGATCTGGGTGGCCGCATCGATTCGAACGGCATCATCAGCTACCGCTTCAACGCGCTGTATGGCAGTGGTGAAGGTTTCGTCGACGACAGCCATGAACGTCGCACCCTGGTGGATCTGGGAGTGGACATACACCCCTGGGATCACACCACGCTGGAGCTTAACTACAGCGACAACACGCTGCTGACGCTCGGATTTCCGGGCTGGTTCACCTACCCGGATGCAATAACACATGGTCAATACATTGAGCTGCCGCCGGCGCCGGATCCGCAGCGGGTCGGAATCGGCCAGCCCTATGCCGGTGTGTACTTGCGCACCACCATGGGCGAGGCGCGCATCAAGCAGGGTTTCGGCGACAACTGGCATCTGGTCGCCGGCATCCTCAACGAGAACGTCGAGCGCAACATCAACACCGCCGTCAACAACCTCACGTCGAATGCGGGGGCGTACAACACCAACTATGGCAGCGGTTTCGCACCGCGGTTCGCCATCACCAGCGATGTCGCGTACCTGAACGGCAACTTCGACACCTGGGGGATCGGACATGACCTGACGATCGGCTCGGCCGGCTACCGCGCCTCGTCCTACTCGCCCATCACCGCGGCCATTACCACGTGCCCGCCCACTGCGACCAACACCTGTCTGGGATCGGCCAACCTGGCTAACCCCGTGATCTACCCTGAGCCCCTGCAGGGACCACCGAAGGTGGGCTCAGGCTACATCTACGACTCCTCGGACCAGTACCAGCAGGGCTTCAACCTCAATGACACCCTGAAGTTCACAGACTCCTGGTTACTGCGGATCGGCGCCAGCCAGGACTGGTTCCATACCCAGAATTTCAATACCCACAGCGTGCCGACCACGGAGTACAGCGACCACGGCGTGAGCCCGTCGGGCAGCATCATCTTCAAGCCTTCCGCCAACTCGTCGCTGTATGCCACCTACGAGAACAGCCTGCTGGCCGGCGACCTCGCTCCGGCGGGGACGGTGGATGCAGGCGACAGCCTGCCGCCCTACCGCACCAAGCAGTACGAGGTCGGCTACAAAGTGGACTTCGACAAGATCAACTTCACTGCCGCGCTGTTTGAGATCAAGCGGCCGTTCGCCAACATCAACCCGCTCAACAACGTGTTCGAGATCAGCGGCGAGCAGGTCAACAAGGGACTGGAACTGTCCGCGGTCGGCCAGGTCATGGACGACCTGACGATGTACGGCGGGATTACGCTCTTGAACTCGAAGATGCAGAATACGCCGCTTGCGGCGACCAACGATCAGCCGTACGTGGGCACCGCGAAGGTCAAAGGCAATGTGCTGCTGGAGTATCACATCCGCGCACTGACCGGACTGGTCGCGACACTCGACTACCAGTTTGCGGGCCCCCGGCCGGGTGATGACACCGACCAGTTCACCGTGGCGGGCTACAACCTGATTGACGTGGGCGGCCGCTACACGTTGAAGATGTGGGGAACACCGGTCGCGTGGCGCCTCGCGGTGGAGAACATCACGGATCGGCACTACTGGTCCACCATCGGGCCGAGCAACATTACGGGTGCCAACACCGGCAGCGAAGTGGCGCATCTCGGAGCGCCGCGCACACTGGATGCCTCGGTCAGCGTGAAGTTCTGATATCACTCCAATGCGAGTTCAATCCAGGTCGGCGCGTGATCGCTGGTCTTCTCCCACCCGCGCACTTCTCGGTCGACACCCGCCTTGCGCAGCAGTGGGGCGAGGGCGGGATTGAGCAGGAGATGGTCGATACGCAGGCCCGCATCGCGGCCGTAGGCGTTGCGAAAATAGTCCCAAAACGTATAAATGCGCGCCGTGGGATGGAGCTCTCGGATCGAATCCGTCCACCCTTGGTCCAGAAGGCGGCGATAGGCGGCGCGCGTTTCCGGACGAAACAGGGCGTCGTCGACCCAGCGCTCCGGCTTGTACACGTCAATTTCCGTGGGCATGACGTTGTAGTCACCTGCCAGCACCACAGCGGACTTCTGCTTCACGAGGCCGGCGGCGTGTTCTGTCAGACGTTCAAACCAGCGTAGTTTGTAATCGAATCTTGGGCCCGGTGCCGGGTTGCCATTGGGTAGATACAGGCAGCCGACGGTGAGGGCGCCAATGCTGGCTTCAATGTAGCGACTGTGGAGATCTTCCGGATCACCGGGTAGACCGCGCCGCGTCTCTATGGGGTCTCTGCCGCGACTTAAGATAGCCACGCCGTTATAGCTTTTCTGGCCATGCCAGATGACGCCGTATCCGGCGTCGCGGATGGCTTTCTCGGGAAATTTCTCTTCCGGCGCCTTGAGCTCCTGTAAGCACACCACGTCTGGACGCGCCAGCTCGAGCCAGCGCAGTAGCACCGGCAGCCGCCCGTTCACGCCATTCACATTGTAGGTTGCGATCTTCAAGCGCAGCGTCCTGGGCAATGAAGCAATGCCATTTTAGAACGGACACTCAGGCGGCAGTGTCATCACAACTCTGTGACCAAGACCATCGCTTTCTACTCAGTCAAGACGCAGCCCGAGCAGCCCGACCGCGCCGTTTTGTCCGAGGCCCACCGCTTCACTCGGTCCGGAAATCTCTTGTCCTGAGTGACGACGGGAGCGGAGGTCGGGTCGAGCCCTCAGTGGGATTGCGCGTGCACTAATACTCTTCTTGGCTCTCTCGCTAGTGGGAACATAGTTCCAAGCATCAGCCGGACCGACAATGAACGTGCTTGCGAACGGGTTTGTGCCTAGCGTTCGGATGACGGATGCGCCGCTCGCTCAGGATGTCCGACGTCGCAGTAAAGACTTTGACCGCGGGATTTGCCGCAATCACTCGCCGGGGCGGATTGTGCGCGACCTCTGAAGCAGGCGTCGGGGCATAGTCCTTGGCGACGCACTCAAAGCCTCAATTAAAAGATGCAGCGCCCGCATTCACTGCGCGCCTCATAAACATGGGGCGACCGCGGCGCAGCGCGGTCGCCCGCAACAGCATTTAATTAGCTGCTGTGGCCGGCGATCGATTAGTCATGGCCGATGATTGAGCTGCCATGGCCGATGATCGAATCATTGTGGCCGATGATTGAGCTGCCATGGCCGATGATCGAATCATTGTGGCCGATGATTGAGCTGCCATGGCCGATGATCGAATCATTGTGGCCGATGATTGAGCTGCCATGGCCAATGATCGAGTCGTTGTGACCAATGATCGAGTCGTTGTGGCCAATGATCGAGTCGTTGTGGCCAATGATCGAGTCGTTGTGGCCAATGATCGAGTCGTTGTGACCGATGATCGAGTCGTTGTGGCCAATGATCGAGTCGTTGTGACCGATGATTGAGTCGTTGTGGCCGATGATTGAGTCGTTGTGGCCGATGATTGAGTGCGAGATGCCCGCACCTGCATTGATAGCCACCGTGCTGCTGTATACGCCTTCAATCGGTTGCGCAATTACAGCGAACGACACTGCCGACGTAACCTGCGTAGGCACAATCGCGAGATCGCCATTGGTAGTCGCATCCGAGTTCTTGGCAACAGCCGCTCCGCCTGTCAGGCACAGCGTCACTACTGCCGCAATTCTAAAGATCTTATTCACTTTGTATTTCCCTTTTCCTTCCCGATTAAGTCCCCAATTTTTGACCGTCCGAACGTGGCCTCCTTCCGAAGTTCAATTTGCGCTCTGTTGAAAGGCGCCTGCCTGAGCGGACGCGGTACCCTGGTCATTACTATCTTCAAAGAAGAAGAGCCCGATCCCGTAACGGCGATCCGAGCCTTCAGATGGTTCGCCTACATTCGTAGTAAGCCAGCGATCCAATTCGGTAAGAAATGCATCGGCGGAGCTCTTCGCGTGCTTTGAAAAGCGCATGCGAGAGCTCTCTGACATAGGTGCATCAGAAACCAGAAGACGGTCGAAGAATCCGTTCAACTCGCCGTCCCCAGAGATATTGCGCGCCGCCGTTCCAGCTGCGTTTGCGAGCAAGCGACCATACTCCGCAATAATCCCCAGTTTTCCCGCGGCTTTATTGGAATTGGTAATTGCTGCCCTAGCGCGACAGCGCACTAATGATCCGTCGCCAACTACCTCAGCGACGCCGCTGCCTATCAACTCATCGAGGGTCACCATCTGCGGCAAATCGGCGCAGGCCGTTTCGATCAGGTGCGCAAACGAGCGCTGCGGATTTGCCGATACGGGTTCTATATCAAGATCTAGCGGCAACCCGTAGGCGCCAGCGAATTTGGGATTCGTGTGCCAAATGGACAACACCACGGCGATTCGGCCCATTTGATCTGCCGCTTCTCTATTCGCGGCACCTACGCCATCCCTTCCGGTGCGGACGCGCGCGACCTCATTTCGGGTCAGTCCAGTTGCTAACGCGATGCGGGCGTCCGATATCGGATGTCCCCGATCTCCCCGGAGGCGCACTTCAATCTCACGTAAGTAGACGGCTCGCACGACTACGGAAAGGTCGTTAGCTGACATGCCAAAGTTAATTGCAAGCGGCATCAATGGCGCTAGCGCTTGTTCCAGTAGGTGCGCAAACGCGCGCTGTTCCTCCGGTTCGACTCTCGCTTGACTGGTAGCGCTCACGTCTTGCTGCCAGACAATCGAGGTGACGCCCCAATTGACGTGCGCATCACGCTCGGTGATGTAACGGGGCGCAAAATGTTTCGCCCCCGGAAATTGCTGAGACCGTCGCTGTCCATAAATGGGCCGAGAGCCAATATCTGCACCGGGTCAGTGTTAAGTTAAGTTATTGCTTATTATGGAATACCAGCCGGCTAAGTCAATGTCTACCAATTGAAGGTTATGTGAAACTTTTCCTGGACATTGGAGACTTGTTGCGACGCAGCAGCCATCGGACTGTATAGACATACACATGGCGAGCGTCCGGCAGGGTCTCAGGCAGCTTCGAATGAAGACCGTCGTTGTGTGCAGCCCCAGACGGTGCTTTGCGTCCACCTCGCCGCCGCTGCGGAGTTGCGAGGCGATGGTCCCGGTGCGCTCTTAGATGCAGATCCTTTGGGTTGGCGGTTGACTGCTGCGACGCCGCCGGCGATTTCTGGATACGAAGGCCCAGCCAGCCCGTCACGCCAACACGTGTGAAAGAAGCGCTAGCTGAGCTGGACTCTGACGGAATCCGTTACGGCATAATTGACACACCGCCATCGACCAGGGCCGCCAACCTCGAGATGCTTGGTTGCTGCGATCTTGTCCTGGTTCCTATCGATCCGACTGTTCTGGAACTTCGCGCGCTTCTTAGCGTTGCCCGCGATTCTCGGCGCATCCAGATCACTTGCTTTCGTTTGGTGCCGCGCCAGCTGATGTGGCGTTGAAGAACAAGTAGACACCAAGCCGGCGGAACCCCGAGGCCTAAGATGGGCGGGAATATTAGATTTCGCGACCAGGGGCGCTGGCCGACTCTTCGGGGCAGCTACATACCGACAACGCCCATTTGTTGCGCCATCGAAATTAGGCGCCCCCGTCGGAGGCTATGAACAAACCCACATACGGTCGCAAGACAGGCCCGGTCGAAGCATCTCGCCGCCGCCGGTCCTCGCGCAGTGCCAGCCACTCATCCAGCTGTTCCAAAAGAAGAGTGCCGTGCTTTTTCGCGTAATGGCAAAGCTCCGGAACATCCGAAGCTTCGATCTGAAAGCCCGACACCCCGAATTCCAGGATCGGCGCACCCTTTCCGGCGGCGCTGCTCATCATGTTCTCAGCCAATGTATCGAGCAATCCCTGCAAGGGACGTAGCGAGTCCTCGACGACTACGCCGTTTCCAACAACCCTCAGGGCAGCCCGTTCACGCCATCGCAGGAGCCCGCTCTTGCTCCGTATGACGCCCTTATTAATCAATAGTACGTTCAGGCAATCGTCGGGATCTACTCCGGGCAGCTCCGCTCTTACAAGCGATTCAAAACTCTTTTTTGCTCCCCGCTGAGGGAGGTCCAGCGGTCTACCATGCTCGGAAATGAACTGGGGGTCATTGGCCCATCTTGTCAAAATTCGACTCATATCTCTCACGTCGAATTCGAGCCGCTTCATCGGGCGAACTTTTTCAGATTCCGTCGCCCTGAGGACTTCGGCACAAATGAAGGAGCTATTAAATCCCATGAGCACCAGTACGCGAACAAGCGAAGTAATCACCCGCGCTGCCCGTACCTCCAAAGGGTCGAGGGACGAACGCGATTTGGAAGGTGCGCGAGCACATTCGCGAGTCCGCTTCGAGGCAGGTAACCTGGCCGTATTTTTATCTTTCATCCGAACGTGTCCTCAACTGCGTTCGACTAACCGGCTAGGGCTAGGCCGTTATAAAGGAGTCGTTCTGGCATTTTATCCGCGTAGCCCAGAATGTAGCAGACGTGTTAGTTGCAGATGCATAGATGAATAGCAGCTCAGCTGGGCTTCTCGGCCATACGTCGTATAGGTTTCAATAACTTACTGTATCGCGCTTGTTAATATTCGGCTCAGCCCACGTTCTCACCCTGATTCGATTTCCGCACCGCGATTCGCGCATCGGACGCCGACGAGTTGAACACACCTTTGTGATGAAAGTAGATCACACCCGCTGCGGTACGCATCATGCGCGTCGCCAGCAATAGGTTGAACGCGGTGTCGCTTTGGAAGTGATCGAAGGCAAAACGCAGCGCGCGTTTGATTCGGAACGATGGATAGCTGCGTACGAACTCCACCGAAGGGTCTTCCGCTTTGCCGTGCAGAAAATCCGCCACCGCGTTTCCGGCGGCGAGCCCGTGCTTCAGTGCCGTATGGATTCCGCCCGCGGTCACGGGCGACACCATTCCGGCGGCGTCGCCTACCAGGAGCGTGCGCGACGCGGCGACTGGCGATACTAAGCCGCCGCACGGGATCAATCCCGCGCGCACGCCACTTGGAGTCACGCCGCGCAAGTCAATTGCCGGGGCAATTTTCTCGATGAACGCCTCCATCGCGTCACCAGGCTTCCACGTGGTCGCGTTTTGGCGCCGCGCGAGGCCCGCCTGTACGCTGCCAACGCCGGCGACCACCCAGCCGATGTACCCGGGCGCGATTCTCCGGTCGATGAAGCAGTGCAGCTTATCCGGATCGCCGATCTGGAGATTCGCATATTCGTGTTCGACACCGACGAGAAATCGGCTGCTGGTACCCAGCGCGAGTGCGCGCGCCACGCGCGAGCGCGGACCATCGGCGCCAATCAGATAGCGCGCGGTGCCATGCTCTTCCAGGTCGAAGCCGCTCTGCACGCGTGCCGCATCCCTGAACGTCGATCCGAGTGCGAGGTGCGCGCCCGCGGCCTCGGCTTTACCCGCGAGCCAGCGCATCACGCCAGGCGTGTCCGTAGCGAGGAAGTAGTAGCCCGGCGCCGCGAGGTCCACGTAAGTAAGGTTCGGGGCATACAGGCGCACCCCTGGAATCCGGCGCACCAGCGCTGCGGGCAAGGAATCGAGCAGCGCGATCTGATCGATCGCGTCCTTGACGATAATTCCAGTCGTGTGAAGCTTTTCGCCGACGTCGCGTTTCTTTTCGAGCACCGTTACCGCAAGTCCGCTGCGCGCCAGCGCATAGGCGCTTGCGAGGCCGGCGAAGCTTGCGCCAACCACGATGCAGTCGCACTTCGAGTGCATCACCCGGATCCTATTTGAGCGCGCGGGTCAGGAATGGCAGCGACACGTCCATCCGGTAATCGATACCGGAGTGGGTATCATCAAATTCCTCATAGCGATGTTCGATACCCGCGGCCTGCAGTCGCTTCGACATGATTCGCATGCCGTAGTGAATGTGGTACTGATCACGTGATCCGCAGTCCAGATAGATGCCGCGCAACGAACGCAGATTTTTTCGATAGCGATCGACAAGGTTGATCGGGTCATGCCGTTGCCAGGCTTTCCAGCGTGCGGGGATGACTTCACCCGTTTCGAGGTTGAAGGGCAGGCGGAACCCGTTGGGAGCCTTCGGATCAGGGTCGTAGGTTGCCGCCATGCACAGATTCATGATGGCGTGGCCTTCCCCCGATGAGAGGTTCGGCTTCTTCCAGATCGCGGCCAGGAAGCGCCGGACGCGTCCGTCATCAAGGCCCCGATCGGCGCCCCTCTGCATCTTCATGACGTCGTAGCGGCCCGGGGGCGGTTTTTTCGAACGGAATTTGGCAAGCTCATCCAGGGTATTGGGCCAGTCGGCCCAATACACGAAGTCAAAATACGAATCGCCGGAATGGTCCGCGATCGCGCCCCAGGTCGAGGCATATTTCATTCCATGGATGATCGCGCCATAGCCACCCGAGGATTTGCCGAAGCATCCCCGATACTCGCGCGCGGCGCGGGTGCGAAACTCCCGGTCGACGAACGGGATGATCTCGCGAATCAGATAATCCGCGTAGGGCCCCAGGGCCGAGGAATTCACATATTGATTCCCGCCCAGCGCCGTGAAGCAGTCCGGGAAGACGATGATCGCGGGCGCCATCTTGCGTTCGTGGACCAGACGCGCCGCGCGCTCCGGCACATTTTCGCTGAAGTTCTTCCAGGCGATGTGCGACAGCCCCGAGCCGGTGAATCCAACCATGTCCATGAGCATCGGGAAACGCCTGGCGCGCGAGCGTGCCAGGTCGTATTGCGGCGGCAGCCACACCGCGACCTGACGCGTGTGTGGGTCACCGAGCGCGTTGCCCTTCAGAAGTTCGGAGACGTGCTCCAGGACGACGACCGTGCCGTCCTTCCACTTCGGGCGTTTGAGCGCCATTTCAATCCGCTAGTGCGTATTCCGGATGAAGGCGAGCACCGGTCCCGACACGCCTTTGTCAGCCGTGTCGATCGAGAACACGAGCGATACGTGACTTTGACCCTTGGCAATCAGGTATTGCGGGCAGTGGGCGCTGTTGCCCTCGCAGACGCTATCGTGCAGCGTCTTTGAAAACGCCAGCAGGGACTTCGGGTCCAGCTCGCCGCTGACGATCAATAACCTGAAGTCGCCCTTCTTGAGTTCGGGCAGGCTCGAACGCGCCAGCTGCGTTTCCGCGGTCGGTCGCGCGCCCGCCGCGGGAATGAAGTCTGCGCGCTGCGGCGGACCACCGGGTCCGCCGGCCGGCACACCGGGCAGCGCGCCGTCAGAACCCGCAGCGGATGCCATGCCGACCTTGTCGCCGCAGGTCTTGCCGGCCGCGGCGAGCACATCTGCGGCAGCAAGCGGGGGCACCGTGGCCGGTGCGATGTCGAACGGCGCACCGGACATGAGAATCGCCCCTTTGACACCGACACCCTTCGGACCCCACAGCTCCGGGCGGCCGAGATACGTGCCGAGCGGCACGTTACCTGCCGAGTGTGCCCAGATGAATATCCGGTCGGGATCGCCGCCGTAGTCGGCCACGTGTGCCTCTACCCACTGCAGCATCGCGGAGATGTCCTTGGCACCCCCGTCCCACGAGGCGCTGCCCTTGCGCTGCATCAATACGCCGACCATCCCGTGCTGGGTCGCAAAGCGGCCGATGTTGTCGTAGAACGCATTGGCTGCCTTATCTTGAATCTCAATCTTGTTGCCGGCGCCACCGGGAACGTAGACCAGCACCGTGCGCTTCGCGGGACCGGTCTTGGCCGTGAAGACGTCGACCACGTCTTTCGGATCCGGACCGAACGCTTGGTTGCGGGTAATCGTGATGCCTGGATACGGCTGCGGCAGATTGCTCGTGATGTCATTCTTCGGCATCAGCGGTCGGTAAAGCTTCGCCGTGCAGACGGGGTCCACGATCGGTCCGATCTTCAGCAGTGCCGACTCGATGTCCGCGGGCGGCTGGGCGTGAGCGACCGAGGCGGCGAGTGCCACAACGGAGGCAATTAACAGCCGACGCCCCACGCCGGGCATTGCCAAGGAGGTCTTTGAATTTCCGGAAAAGTCGAACGTCATGACGGCACCGTTTGTAGTAATAGTTAGCGCACTTCGAGCCCGGCCTCGTAGCCTACGGGCCTAGCGCTGCAGCGGCAAGCGCCGGGCAGCAAGCAAGGCCACGACGGCGCCGATCGCGGCGGTAAGCAACGTCGCGGCAACGCCCAGGCGCGTCGCAACCTGCCCCCACAAGAGACTGCCGAGCGCGAGGCTGCCATAAAACACCGCGGTGTAGAGGCCCATGCCGCGTGCGCGTATCCAGTCGGGAAGCGACAGTTGCGCTGCGACATTCAACGAGGACAATGATGCAATCCATGATGCACCGGCCAGTGCCGCGGCCAGCATGCCGAGGGCGGGCACGCGCAATGTGGCAAACGCCGTCATGGCCACAGCCGTCCCCAGCGTACCGGCCGAGACCACTCGGTCGAGTCCCCAGCGCGCTCGATACCTTGGCAGTATGAATGCGCCCGCGACCGCGCCGGCGCCGATGCAGGCGACCAGGGTCCCAAACAGGTTTGCCCGGCCATGAAGCTGGACGCGGGCAATCAGCGGGAGGAGGGCCCAGTACGCGCTCGCGAAGCCGAAGAATAGGACCGATCGCCACAGCGTGTTCCGTAATCCAACGTTTTCGGGGACATGGGTCACGCCGGTGCGCATCGCGGCGAGAAATGCCTCGGCGGGCCGCGAACTGTGCGGCTGGGCAAGCGGACGCCACCACCACAGTGCGCCGACCACCGCCAGAAAGCTGAGCGAGTTGATCAGGAAGGGCCAGGCAATACCGAGGCTGACGATGACCAGGCCACCGACGGCGGGGCCCACGGCACGACTGATATTGATGCCGACCGCGTGCAGCGCCACGGCCTGATGCAATTCCGCGCGCGGCACGAGTTGCGGAATGATGGCTTGCCAGGTGGGGGACATGATGGCCGTGCCGGTGCCCAAGGCCAACGTCACCGCGAGCAGCGTTGCCTTGCCGGCCCAGCCACCCAGCACCGATACACCCAGCAACGCGGCGAGCAGCAGCATCGCCACCTGGACCGTGATCAGCAATACACGCTTGTCCACGACATCCGCCAGGGTTCCGGCGGGTAATGCCAGCAGGCACACCGGCAGCGTCGTTGCGGCCGGGACCAGCGCGACCATCGCCGGGGAGGGATCGAACGTCGTCATGAGCCATCCGGCCGCCAGATCGTGCATCCAGCTGCCGGAATTGGACACCACGGCGGCGCCCCAGAGGAGTGCAAATTCCCGGTGACGCAGTGGGCTCCAGGCGCCGGTCAAGCGCGCAGGTTCTCTGGCAGGGGGATGAACTCCGTCTCACCGGGCACGGTGCCGAACCGCTGTGCGCGCCAGTCGTCGGCCGCGCGTTGCAGGCGCGACTTCGTCGATGACACAAAATTCCACGACAGGTAGCGCGGCCCCTCGAGCGGTGCGCCGCCGATGACCATGACGGTGCACTCCTCGGCGGCTTCGAGGCGGCAGCCTTGGGCGTCGAGCACGCCCAGCGTGCGCACGGCGAGGGTCGCGCCATCGAGCGACACGCTTGCATCAACGGGATAGACGGCGAGCTCAGAGCCGAGCGCGGGCAGCACCAAAGGGCTGTGCGCCCGCAGCCGCAGTGACAGGAAGACGGTGGGCGAGGCGGCATTGACGGGTGAGCGGCGGCCGAAGGCTTCCCCCACCAGTAATCTGACCTCGGCGTTCTGTTCGCTGAACACTAGCAGCTGCTCTGCGGCAGTGTGCGCAAAGACGGGGGCACTCTCCTCCAGAGATTGGGGAAGTCCAACCCAAAGCTGCAAACCATGGATGCGATGGGCCACGGATCGCAGCTCGTCCGGCGTGCGCTCCGAATGAACAATGCCGCGGCCAGCGTTCATCCAGTTGATGGCGCCAGGCTCGATGCGTTGCACCGAACCCAGGCTGTCACGATGCATCAATGCCCCCTCGAACAGATAGGTCACGGTGGCCAATCCGATATGCGGGTGGGGACGCACGTCGATGTTCATGCCAGGCTCGAAGTCGATCGGTCCGAAGTGATCCAGGAATACGAATGGACCCACCGTGCGTCGTTCCACCGCGGGCAGCAGGCGCTTCACTTTCAATCCGCCGCCGAGGTCCTTGTCGTGGCCGCTCAGCTTCTGCAGCATTTCCCCTTCCTCTAATGAACTTAGTGTCAAAGATAACCCTACACTGGGCAGTACCTGAGCGTCGTCCACTTTTCGGGGTATTCTTGGGCGCGGTTCGGCAAGCACGGGCAAAGGTGAGGGAATCATGAGCAACCTGCCACGACGAAGCTGCGCGCGAGTGGCGCTCGGATTCTGCCTACTCTGGGGTCTGTGGCAGGGCGCCTTCGGCGCCGACCCGATTGCGAAGGTTGGCACGCTGGCGAAGATCACCGTGCACGGCAAGAGCCTGGAGGCAAACCTTTCCGGCGATTCGGCCGACCGGGACGTCTATGTCTATCTGCCGCCCAGTTACGCCACCTCGCGCAAACGCCGCTACCCCGTCGTCTATTTCCTGCATGGCTTCGCCGCCACGGCCGAGCGATACGTGCAATTCCTGGCCTTACCCGCTTCCATCGACCGTGCCATCGATGGGGGCAAGCTGCAGGACATGATTTTCGTGATGCCCAATGCCATGACTCAATATGGCGGCTCGATGTATTCCAATTCCATCACCACCGGCGACTGGGAGGCCTTCGTCGCCCGCGATCTGGTCAGCTATATCGATGCGCACTATCGGAGCATTCCCCGCCGCGAGGCGCGTGGACTGGCCGGTCATTCGATGGGGGGCTACGGCACCCTGCGCATCGGCATGAAATATTCCGACACGTTCGGGGCGCTGTATTCGATGAGTGGCTGCTGCCTCGACCCACGCGGCGCGGGCCCCGCCGATGCGCCACTAGAAAAGTTGGCCACCGCGGACGATGTTGCCAAGATCTCGGTGTTCGGACGCACGACGCTGGCCGCCTCGGCCGCCTGGGCACCCGATTCGGCTCGGCCCCCGTTCTTCATGGACTTGCCGACACAGGACGGTCAGCCGCAGGCCGACGTGCTCGCGCGCTATACCGCCAATGCACCATCGGTAATGGTCGCGCAGTACGCGGCGCAGCTTAAAAGCTATCGGGCCATCATGATGGATGTTGGGCTGCAGGACGGACTGCTCGCGGGCAGTGCGGCGACCGACCGCGCGCTGACACGCGTCGGTGTCCCACACAGCTATGTGAACTATGAAGGAGACCACATGAACCGGATCGCCGAACGGTTCGAGCAGCTGGTGATCCCTTTCTTTTCCAAGGAGCTGACGGCGCAGCAAGGCAGTAAATAGAGGAGGCGGATCATGGCACCCCTGGCTTCAGGCATGACAGCGCCGGCTTTCGCATTGCCGAGCTCGCCATCAACGACTGCGAGCCTGGCCGATTATCGTGGCCAGCCTGTGGTTCTGGTGTTCTATCCCGCGGACTGGAGCCCGGTTTGTGGGGATCAGCTCGCGCTTTACACCGAGCTACAGGACGAGTTCACGCGCTTGAAAGCGAAGGTGCTCGGTATATCGGTCGATGGTCCCTGGTGCCATCAGGCCTTTGTGCAGGCGCGCAACTACTCGCTGACACTGCTTGCGGATTTTGAACCTAAGGGCGCGGTGGCGCGCAGCTATGGCGTCTACGCACAACGTTCGGGAACCTCGGAGCGGGCGCTGTTCGTCATCGATGCGCAGGGCATCATCCGCTGGAGTTACCTCTCGCCAATGGGCGTAAATCCGGGCGCGGACGGGATATTGGCCGCGCTGGAATCACTGCAGGAGGATACAAAATGAGCCTCACGAATCCTGTCTCAGCCGCCGATCACGCGCAGGGCCCCGCCGACGCCAAGGTCACCTTGGTCGAATACGGGGACTATCAATGTCCGTACTGTGGGGCGGCCTATCTGGTCATCAAGGCAGTGCAGAAACGCCTCGGCGCCCAGCTGCGGTTCGTGTTCCGCAACTTTCCGCTCAACCAGGCGCATCCGCACGCTGAACTCGCCGCCGAGTCGGCCGAAGCTGCGGGCGCGCAGGGCAAGTTTTGGGAAATGCACGACGCTTTGTACGAGAACCAGGCGCAACTGGGTCAGCCGTTGATCGAAACCCTGGTCAAGCGCCTGAAGCTTGATGCGGCCAAATTCGAAGCGGATCTGGAGACGCGCAAATACCAGGCGCATGTGAAACACGATTTCATGGGCGGCGTGCGCAGTGGCGTGAATGGCACGCCGGGGTTTTTCATCAATGGCGAACGTTACGATGGGAGCTGGGAGGAGGCGCCGCTCACCGCCGCTCTGCGGCAGGCGGCGTCAGATTAGTGCAGCGCAAAAAACGCGGTAAGCATGCCACGCCCAGCGCGAGCTTTAGCTGACAGCGTAGCTTCGGCCTACAAGGGCAGCGGCATCGGCCCTACAGCGAGCGAGCCGACATGCGTGTAAGTATCATGGTTCATCCTCTCTTCTAACCTGAGTACCGCTTATGCGCCAAAAACAGATACTGATGGGAGCCGCTGTGGTCAGCGCCTTCCTGCTGGTCGGCCTTGCCCCCACGGCCGATGCTCAAGATCATCCCGAGCACGGAGCGGCACCTGCGCCCCACGCTGCCATGCGCGGACCGTCGCACGCCCCGCAGGGGGAGGAGCACCGCGGGCCCACAGGCTACGCGCGCGTGACTGAACCGAAGGGATGGAATGCGCGGCCGGCGACCGTTGATCGTGGTACTTACCAACACAACTATCGGGCTGCGCGCAGCTATCACGTCGGCCCTTATCACCGGCCGGCAGGCTGGGCAGCGCACACCTGGGGTTATGGCCAAATCCTGCCGCGGGCGTATTGGACTTCGCAGTACATCCTCGCCGACTACTGGCTTTTCGCCCTGGAAGTGCCGCCCGCCGGGTACGAATGGGTACGCGACGGATCCGATGCCCTGCTGATCAGTACGGATTCGGGTGAGATCCTGCAGGTCGAGTACGGCGTCTTCGCCTGAACCACAGGTTGCGGTGGCCGAAAGCGCTCAGGCGCTTTCGGCACCGTACCGTTGCTGAATGGCATCCAGGACCGACCAGAGCAGGTCCAGTTTGAAGCGCAGGATCTCGAGCGCGCGCGTCTGTTCGGCGCGCGTGCGGAAATTCTCAACCGTGACACGTAGGCCATATTCTGCGTCAACGGGTGCCATGGCGACCCACGACCGGAAGTAGTCGAGGCCCGAGGGTTCAATCCAGGGATAGTGGACTGACCAGTTGGCAAGCCGTTCGCGGTGCACCGAGGGCGCCAGCAGCTCAGTCAATGATGCACAGATGCCTTCCTGCCAAGGCTGGCGGCGCGCAAAATCGACACAGGTCGCAACGGCCGTCCGTACGGCGGGCAGCACATGCTGCATCGACCATAGCTCAGTCGCAGGCAGCCCCACCGCTTCGCCCAGCCTGATCCAGGCTTCAATGCCGCCCGGATCCGGCCCGTGCCCGTCCTGGTCCAGGATACGTAAGACCCACTCGCGACGTACGTCCCGGTCGGCGCAATTGGCCAGAATGGCCGCATCCATCATCGGCAGGTTGAACTCGAAGCAGAAGCGGGTGGCGACCCAGGCACGCACCTGCGGTGGGGAGGCAAGTCCTGAATTCAGGAGTACATTGAGGGGGTGATAAATATGATAGGAGTGGCCGGCGGCCCGCAGCTGCCGCTCAAACTCCATGGGGTCCAGGGGCGCCGCGCTCGGTTCCAGATCAATCACAGTTCAGTTTAGATTGTGTATCCATGAATCGGCTCTCATGATTTTCATGATTCCCCCTGGTGCTGCTCGAAGGGCGCTGCCTTGAGCCTGCGGCTGCAGATCAACTTCATCATTGCCGTCATGATGATGCTGTTTATCGGCACGCTGGTGTATCAGCAGGTGGAAGACACCCGCAGCAGCGTGCGTGAGGAAACCGAGGGTTCGAACCGGGTCGCCATCCAGTTGCTGACAGCAGTGTCCGGCGCCTACGAGGAATCCGGTATTCGCGGCATGGTGACGTTTCTTCACCAGTTGGGCCGGATCCGCGCCAACGACGTCGCGCTGTATGATTCGGCCGGCCGGCTCGTCTATTCCTCGCCGGTCTCGGTCTACAAACGCGGTCGCGAGGCGCCCGCCTGGTACAGCTCATTAGTGGCACCCTTGGCAGCACCTGTCGTGATTGCCATCGGCGGCGGGCGGCTTGTCATCCGGGCGAACTCATCGCGGGCCGTCCTCGATGGCTGGGACGGCCTGTTGCAGTTGCTGTGGATCGGCGCGATCGCCCTGGCGCTGATCAATCTTGCGGTTTTCTGGTTTGCCGGGCGCATCCTGCGCCCGTTGCAGATCGTCGTCGAGGGACTCAAACGCATGGAAGCAGGGGACTATGGCGCCCGATTGCCCGCCTTGAGAAGCCGCGAGGGCCGCCTGATGAGCACCACATTCAACCGCACCGCGCAGGCCGTGGCGGACAGCGTTGCGGACCGCCGCGCTGCCGATGAGGCCCGCGATCGGCTGCGGGAAAACCGTGAATTCACGCAGATGATCCAAAGCCACATTGAAGAGGAACGGCGCACGATCGCCCGCGAACTGCATGACGAGCTCGGACAGTCCATCACCGCGATCCGCAGCTTCGGTCTGATCATCCAGCAGCAGGCCCGACCCGGCGATGAACGCGTGGCGGAGGCCGCGCGACTGGTGGTCGACACGGCCGGCCAGATGTACGACGCCGTGCATGAGATGATTCCGCGCTTGAGGCCATTCGCGCTGGACTCCTTCGGTCTGGGTGATGCGGTCGCCGATCTGGTGGCGACCTGGCGCACCCGCCACACCGGCGTCGCGATACTGCTGCAGGTCGCCGAGCCATTGCCGCAGCTGGGCTCGGACCAGTCCACTTGCGCCTACCGCATTCTCCAGGAAGCGCTCACCAATGCCATCCGCCACGCCGCGGCCAGACACATTACGGTTTTTGTGGGCGCCGACGCCGGCGAGCTGGTCGTGCGGGTTATCGACGATGGGATCGGTCTGGACCCCGGGTGGGAAAAAAGCGGACATTATGGAGTCCGGGGTATGCGCGAGCGTGCGGTCGCATCAGGAGGCAGTCTGCAGCTGATTTCAGAACCCAAGAGCGGAACTCAGGTCGTGGCCCGACTGCCGCTGAGCCCGCCGTCATGAGCCGCACGACCGTCATGCTGGTGGATGACCATGCCGTGGTGCGCGTGGGATTCCGGTTGTTGCTGCAGGCTGCCGAGGATCTGCAGGTTATTGCCGAAGCGGAGAGCGGTGAGGAGGCCCTGACGCGCTATGCGGAGGCGCGGCCCGATATCGTCGTCATGGACCTCGCCATGGCGGGTGCGGGCGGCATCGAAGCCATCAAGCGCATCGTGGCCCGGGATGAGCAGGCGCGCATCCTGGCGCTGTCGGCCCACGAGGACATGAGTCACCCCAAGCGCGCGCTCAAGGCGGGTGCGCTGGGTTATCTGTCCAAGCGGACCGCGCCCGAGACACTGATCGAGGCCATTCGCATCGTGGCCGCGGGTGGCATGTACATCGATGCCGCGATTGCGCGCCACATGGCCGCGCAGGATCTTTCCGGCAGCAGCAGCCCGATCGAGCAGCTCTCGGAGCGTGAGTTCCAGGTATTTGTCCAGTTGGCGCACGGGGTGTCGGTCAACCGAATCGCGGAAATGCTGCATCTGAGCCCCAGCACCGTCGGCACGCACCTGTACAACATCAAGCAGAAGCTGGCGGTGGGTAATCAGGCGGAGTTGACCCTGATAGCGGTACAGAACGGCTTGATCAAGGTCTAGCGAAGTCTCGCCAACACCAGATCGAGCGGCTCGGCATGCTCTATGACGAGGTCCCCGATCGCTTCGATGTCACTGAGGTCGACGACCGGAATGCGGGCGTCCGGCACGGCGTGATCACAGGCGATGGCCACAATGTGCGGGTCCTCGGCGTACAACGGGCTTTTGCCCGAGGCTTCCCGGAAAACTTCCAGTTTCGAATGCCGTTCGGTCTTGAAGCCTTCCACCAGAATGAGATCGCAGGGCGATACCCGCTGCAGCAGCTGCGCCAGCGTCAGCTCCGGGGCGGCTCCCAGCTCGTGCATCTGCGCCCAACGGCGTGAGGAGGAGATGAGGACCTCGCCGGCACCGGCTTTACGGTGCTCGTACGAGTCCTTGCCTGGCTGGTCCACGTCGAAATTGTGATGGGCATGTTTGAGCGTAGCGATGCGCAGTCCGCGGGCCACCAGCAACGGCAGCAGTTTGACGATGAGCGTCGTCTTGCCCGATCCGCTCCAGCCGGTAATCCCCAGTACGCGCGCGTGATTCACGGTGCAGGCGCTGGGGGCATGTCCACCACGGGCACGAGTCCCGCAGCGGCGACAATGGCCTGGCCCTTGTCGGAAAGCAGATACAACGCCAGCCGGAGCGCCTCCGGTTTCGCACTCAGCACGGCCATGCCGTAGAGCGGATGCGGGTCGAGCTGTGGCGGCACTTCGAGACTGACCAGTTCCGGCAGCTCGTGTTGTAATGCCGGCGTGCCGCTGCAATAGGTGATCGACAGGTCAATCTGACCCGAGGCAAACAGTGCCGCGGCCGCACTTTGCGTCGGCGATTGCGGGGTGGCGACCAGACTCATCACGGCTTGTGCCTTCGCCTTGAGCAGCGCACCGGAGCCGGGTTTCATGGCGTCGATGCGATCGAATATCGCCCAGGCATAGTCGCCCGACGGATCGGCGATGGGTGTCGAGGTCTTGACGCGCGTCTCCTTCGCCAACAGTCGATCCACCAGATTGGCTGCAGTCACACCGGCCGAGCGGCGCGAGACGATGCACATTCTATTGCGAGCGAAAGCCGCCACGGGCACGACGGTGCGACCCTGCGCCGCAAGCTTCTGCGGTGATCCGAGATCGGCCGACAGAAACAGGTCCGGTTTTTCGCCTTTTTCGATACGCTCCCGCAACGCTCCCGAGCCGCCGAAGGTGGGCGTCACCGCGATATTGAAGGCACTACCGGCTTCTTTCGACAGGCCCGCGACCACGGCACGCAAGCTGCCCGCCGCGTAGATGTCGACCGTCTGCGCATGGGCGACGCCTGAACTGATCGCTGCCAAGGCGAGTGCCACCAGTAATCGTGTCATCGCGTTCGTGCTCCGGGTCGATGGGATGAACAGGCTACCAACGATACAGGTCGGCGACGAATCCTTCGGGGTACCCCGAAGCGCTGGGCGGCAGCTCCACGAATCCGTCGGTCTTCGTCAACGCCAGAAAATCGCCGGGTCCGTTGGTTCGGCGCGGCATGGCGCGCGATCCGCCGGCATCGTACTGCACCGCTACCGGGAGGAAATACGCGAATGTCGCACGCCCCAGCGACACGGCTTCCGCCAGGGCGATGCGTTCCACCGGGGACCGGCGCGCCCCCATGGCTGCGGCTGCAGCCGGAATCACATAACGGATGAGGCAGACCAAGGTGGCTACCGGATTGCCGGGCAGTCCAAACACGGCGCAGCCTCCCTCGGTGATGCCGAACCACATCGGCATTCCGGGACGCTGTGCGACCTGATAGAAGACCTCCCGCACCCCGAGGCTCTTGAGCACTTTGGGCACATAGTCGAATTTGCCCTTCGATACGCCACCGCTGAGGATCAGCACATCGCGCGTGCTCAAGTGATGCTGCAGACGCTCGCGCAACAGCGCCTCGTCATCCGCGATGTGATCGTTCTGCACGTCCTCGAAGTGGCGGCTTCGCAATGCCGCGACCATCGAATAGACATTCGAGCGGCGGACCTGATAGTCGGTGATCGGTCTGCCCGGTTCGATGAGTTCGTCGCCCGTGGAGATGATCATGAAACGGGGCTGGCGGCTCACCCGCACGCTCGCGAGGCCGGCGGAGGCGGCCACGGCAACTTCCGGCGCGCCCAGGCGCACGCCGCGCTTCAGCATGGCGATGTCCGGTCGGCTGTCTTCGCCGCGGCGCTGAATATTGCGAAACGGGGCGCCGGTGGCGCCGTCCTTCAGGCGCGCGGTGCCCTGCGCTTCGACATATTCCTCCTGAGGAATGATGCAGTCGGTGCCGCCGGGCACCACGGCCCCGGTCATGACCTCCACGGCGCCGTCGAGTGCGGCAAGCTGCTGCGCAGGTTCGCCCGCGCCCTGGGTCGCCTGAATGGCGAAGCTGCGGTTCCCCGCGGCCAAGGAGCGGCTGTCGATGGCAATACCATCCATGCACACCCGGTCGAACGGCGGGTTGTCGCGCTCGGGAAAGATGTCCTGGCGCAGGACCTGCCCGCTACACTCCTGCAGGGGCCGTAACTCATCGCCCAGGCGGGTCATCTGGGCTGCAATCGTATCTTGCGCCAATTGCGTCGAAATGGGCGTAAATCCTCGCTTCGTCGGCGAACGACTGCGGTCTGAAAAGGCCGGTAATTTGCTGATATATTGTAGCGAATGCGACGGAGAATGGATTAGTGACTGAGACGATCATCCCGCTCGAGCGAGTGGGGAGCAGCAAGCAGCGCAAGCGTCAGGCCCCCCGCGGGCGGGTCGTGGATGAAACCGCGCTGGCCGAAGTGCAGGCGCTGGTCGGTCCCGGGCCGCTGCGCCATGACCTGCTCATCGAGTATCTGCACCTGGTCAATGACCGCTACAAGCAGCTCACCTCAACGCACATGGCAGCCTTGGCGAAACTGATGGGGCTGTCGCAGACCGAGGTTTACGAGGTCGCCACGTTCTATCACCACTTCGATGTGGTCAAGGAAGGCCGCGACGGCGCGCTTGCGGCGCCCGCCGCGCTGACCGTGCGGGTATGCGATGGCTTGAGTTGCGAGATGGCGGGTGCAAAGGGCCTGCTCGAGCGCCTGCCCGGCATTCTGGGGGCGGCGGTCAAGGTGATCGCCGCGCCATGCGTGGGACGCTGCGAGCAGGCGCCCGTTGCGGTCGTGCACCAGAAGTCGGTGCCCAATGCCAGCCTTGAGAGTGTTCAGCGCACGGTTCAAGCACAGCAGATTTTCGAGACACCCGCGGATTACATCGATTTCGATACCTACGTCGCCGCCGGCGGCTACACGCTGCTGCGCGACTGTATGGAGCACCGGCGCGATGTGGAGTCGGTGCTCAAGACCATGGAGGATTCGGGCCTGCGGGGTCTGGGCGGTGCGGGGTTTCCGACCGGGCGCAAATGGCGCATCGTGCGTGGCGAGCCGGCGCCGCGTCTGATGGCGGTCAACATCGATGAAGGTGAACCCGGGACCTTCAAGGATCGCGTGTATCTGGAGCGCGATCCGCATCGCTTTCTCGAAGGCATGTTGATTGCCGCCTGGGCCGTCGGGATCTCCGGGGTCTACATTTACCTGCGCGATGAGTACCACGGCTGCCGGGCGCTGTTGGAAGCTGAACTGTCCAAACTCATCGCCGCACCGCCCGTGCCGCTGCCGGAAATTGAACTGCGGCGCGGCGCCGGCGCCTACATCTGCGGGGAAGAGTCCGCAATGATCGAATCGATCGAGGGCAAGCGCGGCATGCCGCGCCTGCGGCCGCCGTTTGTCGCGCAGGTCGGCTTGTTTGGCCGGCCGACCCTGGAGCACAACTTTGAGACGCTCTATTGGGTGCGCGAACTTCTCGAGAAGGGCGCCGCGGCGTTCGCCTCGCAGGGCCGCAACGGCCGCAAAGGACTGCGCAGCTTTTCCGTCTCGGGGCGCGTCAAGGATCCCGGCGTGAAGCTGGCACCTGCCGGCATCACCGTGCGCGAACTGATTGCGGAATATTGTGGCGGCATGCAGGACGGACACGCGTTTTATGGCTACCTGCCGGGCGGTGCATCCGGCGGCATCCTGCCGGCCGCGATGGGCGACATCCCACTCGACTTCGATACTCTGCAGCCCTACGGCTGTTTCATCGGCTCCGCCGCGGTCATCGTGCTGTCCGATCACGATACCGCCAAGGACGCGGCCCGCAACATGATGCGTTTCTTTGAACATGAGTCCTGCGGGCAATGTACGCCCTGCCGCGTCGGCACCGCGAAAGCCAGCGCCCTCATCGTCCATGACCACTGGGATCAGGCGTTGCTGGCGGATCTGTCGCAGGTCATGCGCGATGCTTCCATCTGCGGATTGGGGCAGGCTGCCCCGAACCCGGTGGATTGCGTCTTCAAATTCTTTCCGAACGAGTTGAGCTGAGGCTGCCATGAACGCTGTCATTGCATTACAGCCCGAGGTCGAGCCGACTCCGGCCTCCACCGTGAACTTCACGCTGAACGGGCGCAAGATCACGGCCAGGAAAACCGAGATGCTCATCGAAGTTGCCGACCGCGAGGGCGTCGCGATTCCGCGTCTTTGCTACAAGGAAGGCATGGAGGCGGTAGGCAACTGCCGCTCCTGCATGGTTGAAGTCAAGGGCGAACGCGTGCTGGCTCCCGCCTGCTGCCGCGTACCGCTTGAAGGCATGGAGGTCACGACGGACAGCGAGCGGGCGCTCAAGTCGCAGCAGCTGGTGATCGAACTGCTGCAGTCGGACATGCCGGAGCGGGAATATACCCGCCATAACGAAGTCGATGAGTGGGCCGCGAAGCTCGCGGTCGGCAAGCCGCGCTTCGCGCCGCGGCCCCACGTCGCCGCGGATCTGTCGCATGCCGCCATTGCCGTCAATCTCGACGCCTGCATCCAGTGCACACGCTGCCTGCGCGCCTGCCGCAATGAGCAGATGAACGATGTCATCGGTCTTGCCTCCCGCGGTCAGCAGGAAAAGATCGTCTTCGACATGGACGACCCCATGGGCGCCTCGACCTGCGTGGGCTGCGGCGAATGTGTGCAGGCCTGTCCGACCGGCGCACTCATGCCGGCTCGGGAAGTCGCGCTGACGATCCCCGACAAGTCCGTCAATTCGCTGTGCCCTTATTGCGGCGTCGGCTGCCAGCTGACCTATCACGTCAAGAATGACGAGATCCTGTATGTCGAGGGGCGGGACGGTCCGGCCAATCTGTCGCGTCTGTGCGTGAAGGGCCGCTATGGTTTTGATTATTCGCGCCACCCGCAACGACTCACGGTGCCGCTGATACGGCGCGAGAATGTGCCCAAGACCGGCGACTTCGTCATGGATCCGAACAACCTGATGCAGGTGTTCCGCGAAGCGACCTGGGAAGAGGCGCTCGATCGGGCGGGCGACGGTCTGCGCAGCATCCGTGACACCCACGGTCGCAAGTCGCTGGCCGGATTCGGCTCCGCCAAGGGCAGCAACGAGGAAGCCTACTTATTCCAGAAGCTGGTGCGCTTGGGATTCGGCAGCAACAATGTGGATCACTGCACGCGCCTGTGTCACGCGTCCAGCGTCGCCGCACTGCTCGAGGGCATCGGCTCCGCTGCGGTCAGTAATCCAGTCATGGACGTGACGAAGGCGTCGGTGGTGATCCTGATTGGCGCCAATCCGACGGTCAATCATCCGGTTGCCGCGACGTTCCTCAAGAATGCGATGCGCAATGGCACGAAGCTCATTCTGATGGATCCGCGTCGCAGCGAGCTGGCTCGCACCGCTTATCGATATCTGCAGTTCAAGGCCGATACCGACGTGGCGTTGCTCAATGCCATGATGCACGTAATCGTCGAGGAGAATCTGGTCGACAAGGCCTTCATCGCCGATCGAACCCTCGGCTATGCGGAGCTGGTGAAGAATGTGGCGGGCTACAGCCCGGAGCTGATGGCGCCGATCTGCGGCATCCCTGCCGAGACCATTCGCGAAGTGGCACGACTGTATGCGACCAGCCCAGGCTCCATGATCCTGTGGGGCATGGGCATCAGCCAGCATGTGCACGGCACAGACAATGCGCGCTGCCTGATCGCGCTGTCGCTGATGACCGGCCAGATCGGCAGGCCTGGCACCGGCCTGCATCCGCTGCGCGGCCAGAATAATGTCCAGGGTGCCTCCGATGCCGGACTGATTCCGATGATGTATCCGGATTATCAGCGCGTCGACAATCCGCAGGCGCAGGCGCGTTTTGCGAAGGCCTGGGGTGTGCCGCTTGAATCCCTCGATCCCAAACCGGGCCTGACCGTCGTCGAGGTCATCAAGGGCATCCTCGCCGGGAACGTCAAGGGCATGTACATCATGGGCGAGAACCCCGCGATGAGCGATCCGGATGCGGATCATGCGCGTGAGGCCCTGGCGAAACTCGATCTGCTCGTGGTCCAGGACATCTTTCTCACCGAGACCGCCTATCTGGCGGATGTGATCCTGCCGGCCTCCAGCTTTGCGGAAAAAACCGGATCCTTCACCAATACGGATCGCTTTGTGCAGCTGGGTCGCCAGGCGCTGAATCCGCCCGGCCAGGCACGCCAGGACCTGGAGCTCATTATCGAGATTGCCCGGCGCGTCGGGCTGCCCTGGAACTACGGCAGCGGCGAGGCGGCGGTCGCCGCGGTGTTTGACGAAATGCGGCGGGCAATGCCGAGCATCGCCGGCATTACCTGGGAGCGCCTGCAGGCTGAGGACAGCGTCACCTATCCGTGCGAGAAGGAGGGCGACCCTGGGGACTCTGTGGTGTTCATCAACAACTTCCCGACGGCCACGGGCAAGGCGAAGTTCGTACCGGCGGATATCATTCCGGCGAACGAGCGGCCGGATGCGGAATATCCCTGGGTGCTGATCACGGGGCGGCAGCTCGAGCACTGGCACACCGGCAGCATGACCCGCCGCTCCGGCGTGCTGGATGCGCTCGAGCCCGATCCGGTCGCCTCATTGCATCCGCACGACATGCATGCCATGGGCATCCAACCCGGCGAGCTGATCACCATCAAATCGCGCCGCGGCGAAGTCAGTCTGTATGCGCGTGCGGATGAGAGCTCACCGCGCGGTGCGGTATTCGTCGCCTTCTGTTTCTATGAAGCGGCGATCAACAAGCTCACGAATTCGGCGCTCGATCCTTTCGGCAAGATACCCGAGTTCAAATATTGCGCGGTGCAGGTGACGTTGGGTGGCACGGCGCCGCTCCAGGCGAGCTACGGCGGTGGACAGATACTGGTGCGCCAGAACGCCGATTTCGCGGCCAAATCCAAGGACAGAGTGAACTAACGCGGCGGCAGCTTCGCCGCCAGCTCATCGACCGTGTTGATGTTGATGAACGCGGCATCGTCCTCGAAGCAGACCTGCGCGTTGCGTTGCGAGCGCGGCCAGGCGCCGGTTTTTCGCTCCCCGTTGAGGATGAAGGCGCGCAGTCGCTCACGCAGCGACACTTTCATCAGGCAGAACACGGGCTGGGGGAACAATTTGTCCCCCTCGCGCGTGTAGGCAGTGGCCATGTCGTCGTCGTTCTCGGCGAGACCCGCGGCCAGCCGCGCCACGAGGTCGGCCGGAAAGTGCGGCGAGTCGCAGGGCACCGTCACGAGGTACGGTGTCGAACAATGCTCGAGGCCCGCCAACATTCCCGCCAGCGGCCCCGGAAAATCCGGCAGGTCATCGCCCCAGACCGGTACACCCATCGCCGCGTAGTCTTGCACGTTGCGATTCGCGTTGATCATCACGCTGCGGACCTGCGGCGTCAGCCGGTTGAGGGCGTGCTGCGCCAGCGGCAGGCCATGATAAGGCTGCAATCCCTTGTCCACGCCGCCCATGCGGGTGCCGCGTCCGCCGGCGAGTATCAGCCCCGTTATAGCGGTCTTAGGATCGATGATCACCGGCGCATCGTAACCTGATCGGTAGCGGCGACGGCCGAGTCTTACGCGCCGAGGAGACGTGGCCGCATCCCCGGCGGCGCCCATATCTGCGACGCTGGGGCAATGAGTGATCCACCCGACATCCAACAGCCCGGGCCCGCGGGCGATTTCGGCGGCGGAGAGCCCGCGCCCAAGCCTGCTCCGAAAAATCAGCATGAGGCAGCGCGGCGCCAGAAGGGTAAAGCCGATGCGGCACACCCCGAGGAGGCTGCCGAACCCTCCAACCCTTACGCGGGGACCTAGCCCAATCAGTGGCTATAGCGCTACAGTCCTGGGATGTATTCCCGCCCCAAGGCCTCTCAAGGCATAAAAGACAGCCAGGTTGATGGCTATTCAGCGCCCCGGCGCGATCTGCGATTGCACCTGCGTTATACCTTTGAGCCCGGTGAGCAGACTGGGGCGACCTTGGGAAATCCGCTGTTTGAGTTGCTTGCCGCCGTGGCGGACGGCGGTTCGATCCGGCATGCCGCGCAGGCATTGGGGACTTCCTACCGCCATGCCTGGGGTGCGCTGCGAAAGTGGGAAGCTGTGCTCGGTGAGCCTGTGATCACGTGGGCCAAAGGCCGGCGGGCACGATTGACTCCGTTTGCGGAAAAGCTGCTGTGGGCGGAACGTAGCGCGCGGATCCGGATGCAGCCGCAGATCGAGTCCTTGCGCGCCGATCTGGGTCAAGTGCTCAGCATTGCCCGCAACGACCGGCACCAGCTGCTGAGCATCCGCGCCAGCCACGATCTGGCCCTGCCGCTCCTCGGCCAATATGTGGCGCATGCGGATAATCTGCACCTGGACATCGGCTTCCAGGGCAGTGTCGATGCCCTGCGTGCGCTGAATGCTCATCAGTGCCTGGTCGCGGGGTTTCACGTTCCGGCCTCGCGGCTCGCGGCGCCGGTCTTTTCGCGCGCCCTAAAACCGCAGCTCGACCCCGCCGTCCATCGCCTCATCGCCTGCTCGCGTCGCATGCAGGGACTGATGGTGCGACGCGAGCATGCCGAGTTGGTTCGCTCCTTCCCGGATGTGGCGCGACACGCCCTGCGTTTTGCCAATCGCCAGCCCGGATCCGGAACCCGACTGCTGGTCGATCACCTCATTCATGAGCATGCGATTCCGGTGAGCCAAATCTCGGGCTACCGCGATCACATTGAACGTTCGCATGTCGCGGTGGCGCTGTGCGTAGCCAGTGGCGTGGTCGATGCCGCCATCGGCGTCGAAGCGGCCGCGCTGCAATTGGGATTGCACTTCGTGCCATTGATAGAAGAAAGCTATTTCCTCGCCTGCTTCGCGGCGAACATCGAGCATCCGGCAATCGCGCGGCTGCGCACCGTGCTCGCGGGTGCGGGCTGGCAGAAAATCCTGGCGGGGCTGCCCGGTTATCAGTCACCCGCCGAGCCCGGGAGCCTGCTGGCGATCGACAGCGTGCTGCCGTGGTGGCGCAGTGCCAAACAAGACGGCGTAAGCCGCGAGACCGTGTAGGCGAGAGCGCTTTCGACCTGGCACGCGCGGTCATGTGTGCCGTGAATCTCAGTACACTGAGTGCCCATGACAAGCTCCCAGCCCAAGGCGACTCTCACGCGCAATCAGACGCTGTGGGAACAATTGGGGCCGGGGCTGATCACCGGCGCTGCGGACGATGATCCCAGCGGCATCGCCACCTATTCACAGGTCGGTGCGACCTTCGGTTACGCGCTGCTGTGGACGGCCATTTTCACCTGGCCGCTGATGGTCGGCATTCAAGTGGTGTGCGCGCGTATCGGCCGCGTCTCGGGAAGCGGCATTGCGGCCAACATGCGCATGTACTCCAAGCCGTGGATGCTGTACGGCGCCGTCGGACTGCTGCTGATTGCCAATACGATCAACATTGCGGCCGATGTCGGCGCCATGGGCGCGGCTTTGAAACTTCTGATCGGCGGTCCGGCGCAGCTGTACGCGGTGCTCTTCGGTTTGATGTCGCTGTTGCTGCAGATGTTCGTGCCCTTTCCGCGATACTCACCGTTTCTGAAGGTACTGACGCTGGCGCTGTTCGCCTATGTGGCGACGGTTTTCATCGTCAAGGTGCCGTGGGCACATGTCCTGTATCGGACCGTGGTTCCTGAAGCCGCGTTCAATGTAAATTACGTTGTCGCGACCGTCGCGGTATTCGGTACGACCATCAGCCCGTATCTGTTCTTCTGGCAGGCCTCCCAGGAAGTGGAAGAGCAACGGGCCTCGCCCGCGGAAAAACCCCTGAAGCTCGCACCGGACCAGGCCGGCCGCAATCTGCGGCGCATCAAGACCGATACATACATCGGCATGGCATTTTCGAACCTGATCGCTTTCTTCATCATTCTGACGGCGGCCGTCACCTTGCATGCGAAGGGCCTGACCAATGTCGCCACCTCGGCCCAGGCGGCCGAGGCGCTGCGCCCGCTCGCCGGCCAGTATGCGTTCTATCTGTTCGCCGCCGGCATCGTCGGTACCGGTCTGCTGGCAGTGCCCGTGCTCGCGGGCTCCGCCGCCTATGCTGTCGCCGAAGCCTTCGATTGGCGCATTGGGCTGGGCCGGCGGGTGATGAAGGCCCGCGGCTTCTATGCCATCCTGACGGTCGCAACGTTGCTGGGCGTGGCACTGAATTTCACGCCGATGGATCCGATCAAGGCCCTGTTCTGGAGCGCCGTCATCAACGGCGTCATTGCGGTTCCGATCATGGTGATCGTCATGCTGCTGTCAGGACGCAGCGAAGTGATGGGTGATTTCGTCGTCAGAGGACCGCTGCGTCTGCTGGGCTGGGCCGCCACGGCGGTCATGGCCGTCGCCGTCATCGTGATGTTCGCTACCTGGGGCCACTGATGCCAGCCCCAATCACCGCCATCCTGACGCTCAATGGGGGTTCCTCCAGTATCAAATTCGCGCTGTTCGAAGCGGGCTCGCTGTCGAAGCTGTGGGCGGGGGCGATAGAGGGGATCGGGCAGCCGCAGGGCAAGTTCAGCGTCAAGGGCGATATCGAATCGGAGCCTGAGTCGCATTCGCTCGCCGTGCCGGACTATCCGGCGGCCATCAAGATCCTGAGCGACTGGCTGCGCGGGCGGGAGGAAGTGCATACGCTCGCCGGCGTCGGGCATCGGGTGGTGCATGGCGGCCCTGTGTATTCAGATCCGCAGCGCCTCACGCGGGAGATGCTTGCGGCACTTCGCAAGCTCACGCCATTCGATGCCGAGCACCTGCCGCAGGAAATCCTGCTGATCGAGTCGTTCCAGCGCGAATTCCCCGATCTGCCGCAATTCGCCTGCTTCGATACGGCGTTTCATCAGTCTCTGCCAAGGGTCGCGCGGCTGCTGCCCATACCGCGCCGCTACGAGGCGCAGGGCGTCCGTCGCTACGGCTTTCATGGCTTGTCGTATGCCTATCTGATGCAGCAGCTCGGGCATCTGGCCGGCGCCAAAGCCGCGGATGGCCGGATCGTACTCGCGCACCTTGGCAACGGTGCGAGCATGGCCGCGGTACGGCACGGCCACAGCATCGATACCACCATGGCGTTCACGCCCACGGCGGGCCTGGTGATGGGCAGCCGCTGCGGGGATCTTGACCCCGGCGTTGCGACGTATCTGTCGCGCACCGAAGGGATGCGGGCGCCGCAGATCGACCGGATGTTGAGCCACGAGTCGGGCATGCTCGGCGTGTCGGAAACCAGCGCCGACATGCAAGTACTGCTCAGCCACGAAGCAGACGATGTGCGGGCTGCGGAGGCTGTGGAACTCTTCTGTTACCAGGCCAAGAAATGGATCGGCGCCTACAGCGCAGTGCTGGGCGGCCTTGATACCCTGGTCTTCAGCGGCGGAATCGGCGAACACTCCGCGATCGTGCGCTCGCGGATCTGCAGCGGCCTGGACTTCCTGGGTATTGAAATCGACGAGTCGCGCAACGGCGCACATCGGGACATCATCTCCGTCGAGGGCGGGCGCACGGTGGTGTGCGTCATCCCCACCAACGAAGAGCTGATGATCGCTCAATCGGTAAAACGGCTGCTGGGCTCTCAGAGCTCGGCCACGGAAACATAACAATGACTGCACCTGTGACGACACCAGGTCCGGATCAATTCGGCAAGATTGACGCCTACTGGCGTGCGGCCAATTATCTGGCGGTCGGGCAGATCTATCTGCACGACAACCCGCTGCTCAAGCGTCCGTTGGTGTTGGGGGACATCAAGCACATGCTGCTCGGTCACTGGGGAACGACGCCGGGGCAGAACTTCATCTACGCGCATCTGAACCGGGTCATCAAGGCTTACGATCTGGACATGATCTATGTCTCGGGCCCGGGACACGGTGGACCTGCGGTGGTCGCGAACACGTACCTCGAAGGTACCTATAGTGAATTTTATCCGGACATCAGCCAGGACGAGGCCGGGCTGCGCAGGCTTTTTATCCAGTTCTCGTGGCCCGGCGGCATTCCCAGCCACGCCTCACCGGAGTGTCCGGGATCGATCCATGAGGGCGGTGAACTGGGCTATTCGCTCAGCCACTCATTCGGCGCGGTGTTCGACAATCCGGATCTGATCGTGGCCTGCGTCATCGGCGATGGCGAAGCTGAAACCGGCCCCCTGGCGACCGCGTGGCATTCGAACAAGTTTCTCGACCCGATCACGGATGGCGCGGTGCTGCCGATCCTGCACCTCAATGGCTACAAGATCAGCAACCCGACGATTCTCGCGCGCATCGAGCGTGAGGAACTCGAGCAGCTGCTGCGCGGCTACGGCTGGACACCGTACTTCGTCGAGGGTCATGAGCCGGCGTTGATGCATGAGGCGATGGCCAGGACACTCGATACCGTAATGCTGGAAATCAAGGCCATCCAGAAGGCTGCGCGCAGCGGCGGCAGCCGCGTGCGCCCCCGCTGGCCCATGATTGTCTTGAGATCGCCCAAAGGCTGGACCGGACCCAAGATGGTCGATGGCCTGCAGGTCGAAGGCACGTTCCGGTCCCACCAGGTCCCGCTGTCCGATCCGGCCACCCATCCCGAGCATCTCAGGCAGTTGGAGCAATGGCTGCGCAGTTACCGGCCCGAGGAGCTGTTTACTGCCGAGGGCCGACTGCAGCCGGAACTGGCCCAGCTCGCACCCCAGGGCGAGCGCCGCATGGGCGCAAATCCTCACGCCAATGGCGGCAAGCTGCTGCGGGACCTGCGGCTACCCGACTTTCGCCAGTATGCCGCGGCGGTACCGTCGCCCGGCGCAGCCGGCATTGGCGATACTCATGTGCTCGGGCCGTTCTTGCGCGATGTCATCGCCCTGAACAGTGAGCAGCGCAATTTCCGGGTGTTCGGACCGGACGAGACACTCTCCAATGGCCTCGAGGCGCTGTTCGAGGCGACCGCGCGACAGTGGGACGCCGCGACCGTGGCTAACGATGAGTTTCTGGCCCCGACCGGCCGCGTAATGGAGATGCTCAGTGAACATCAGTGCGAAGGGTGGCTTGAGGGATACCTGCTGACTGGCCGCCACGGGTTGTTCAACTGCTACGAGGCGTTCATCCATATTGTCGACTCGATGTTCAACCAGCACGCCAAGTGGCTGAAGGTCACCTCGACGCTCCCCTGGCGGGCAAAGATCGCCTCGCTCAACTACCTGCTGTCCTCCCATGTGTGGCGGCAGGATCACAATGGCTTCACCCATCAGGATCCCGGCTTCATCGACAACGTGGTGAACAAGAAGGCGCAGATTGTACGCGTCTACCTGCCACCTGACGCCAACTGCCTGCTCTCCGTCATGGACCACTGTTTGCGCAGCCGCCACTACGTGAACGTGGTGATCGCCGGCAAGCACCCCGCACCGCAGTGGCTGTCGATGGCGGCAGCCGTGAAGCATTGTGCCGAGGGCATCGGCATCTGGGAATGGGCGAGCAATGAGCGCAACGCGCAGCCGGACGTCGTCATGGCCTGTTGCGGGGATGTGCCGACCCTCGAGACGCTCGCCGCGGTGTCCATCCTGCGCGAGCGTTTGCCGGATATTACGATCCGCGTGGTCAATGTCGTCGATCTGATGAAGCTGCAGCCGCAATCGGAACATCCGCATGGCCTGAGCGATACCGACTTTGATGAGCTTTTCACCAAGGATCGGCCCGTTATCTTCGCCTTCCACGCGTATCCATGGCTGATCCACCGGCTGACCTACCGCCGCACCAATCACCAGAACATTCATGTTCGCGGTTACAAGGAGGAGGGCACCATCACGACGCCGTTCGACATGACGGTCCTCAACGACCTGGACCGATTTCATCTGGTCATGGACGTGATTGATCGGCTGCCAAAGATCGGCGCGGCAGGTGTGAACCTGAAGCAGGCCTTGCTGGATAAGCTGCTCGAACATCGACAGTACATTCGCGACAACGGCCGGGATCTGCCGGAGATCCGCAATTGGACCTGGAACGCCAAGACGCCATGAAAATCGATGCGGATGATTATCGTGTCCGTCCCGACCATGCCGTTGAGCTTAAGAAGTGGCCGACGCAGGTTGCGCCGGTGTACAAGTCAAAGGCCCACTATCAGTCGCTCCTCGAGGAGCACGTGTCGCGATTGAGCACGCAGCAGCAGCTCCTCTACGCCTCAAACAGTTACGCCATACTGCTGATCTTCCAGGCGATGGATGCCGCCGGCAAGGACGGCGCGATCAAACACGTCATGTCCGGGGTCAACCCGCAAGGCTGCCAGGTACACAGTTTCAAACATCCCAGCGCCACGGAACTCGCCCACGATTTTCTCTGGCGTACCAGCCGCGATCTTCCGGAACGCGGTCAGATCGGCATCTTCAATCGTTCCTACTACGAGGAGGTTCTGATTGTCCGCGTTCATCCGCGGATACTGGCCGGCGAGGCCCTTGGTGCATCTGCAGGCGGCAAGCACGCCGTCTGGCGCGAGCGCTTTCGCTCCATTGTGGATCTGGAACAACACCTTGGCGAAAACGGCACCCGGATCGTCAAGTTCTATCTGCACCTCTCGAAGGAGGAGCAGCGCAGGCGGTTTCTCGAGCGCATCGATGATCCGCAGAAGAACTGGAAGTTCAGCCAGGCGGACATCAAGGAGCGTGGGTACTGGGACGATTACATGAAGGCATACGAGGAATGCCTCGGCGCAACCACTACCCGCCGTGCCCCCTGGTACATTGTCCCGGCCGACGACAAGAAGAATGCACGTCTCATCGTGTCCCAGGTCGTCCTGGATACCCTCGATGGGCTCGGCATGAGCTACCCGAAAGCCAGCCAGGCGCGCCGCAAGGAATTGGCAGCCATTCGTAAACAGCTCGCCAAATGAGCGCTCGACGTCGCCACAGTCGGCCATTCAGCTGAGGATCTGCGAATAGTTCTCTTTGTTGGTGGCATAGCATCCACACGCGGTGCGCTGCAGGCCCGGCGCATCGAGGATCTCGATATCACCGCGGGAATACCGGATCAGCCCGCGGCGCTGCAAAGCGGTCGCGGCGACCGTCACGCCGACGCGGCGGACACCCAGGACTTGGGCGAGCAAGTCATGGGTCATGTGGTAGCGGTCGCTATGCGCCCGATCGCGGGTCACCAGTAGCCACTTTGCCAGACGCTCGTCGATGCGATGAAAGCGCGAGCAGGCGGCGTTCTGAGCGAGCTCGTTCAAGAGCACGCAGACGTACCGGTTCAGGCCGCGCCGCAATGCCGCGCTTCGTGCCATCTCCCGACGCAACGCATCCGCACTCACGCGCAGCGCGAGTCCACCGCCTCTCACCATCGACTGCAGCGCGGAGGTATTGACGCCAAGTGCCAGTGACACACCGACCATGCCTTCGGATCCGACCAGGGCAACATCCAGCCGGGTATCGCGACTTAATTGGGCGCGGGCTGAAATGAAGCTTCCGGTGGGGAAGAAGACGTGGTCGCTGAGGGCGCCCGGTTCAGACAGGATATCGCCCGGCTTGAGGTGAATGGCGTGACCGGCGCCCGTCAGGCGGCGCTGATCCTCGGCCGGAAGAGCGGCAATGAGCAGGTTCTGTGCGGCCCCAAGACTTCCATCCAAGTCGCGCTCCTTGCCAGGATTGATTGCTCAATGACTTCGGGAAGCCACACTGGGACTCGATCGGCCCTGCGTCTGTACGCAGCCGCACCGACTGCGCCTCTTGGGTAGGCCATTCTCACGACAATCCAACAAACCGCTGGCATTACACCTGCGGTCCATGGCCATCAAGAGACGCCAAATATGCGAAGTCACACGAATCCATCACTGTCACGAGGGCTCAGCGGCCTGCCGACCTGCGCAGCGCTCGCGACCCTCACCCTACTTGCCGCCTGCGCCAGCGCACCCCCGCCACCCACGGCGCAGCTGACAGCCGCTCGCACGGCAATCGGGGATGCGGAAAAGGCTGACGCGGGCCGCTATGCGGCCCCGGAACTGACCGAAGCGCGAAACAAGCTCACCGATGCCAATGCGGCCGTCGGCCTGGAGCATATGGAAGCGGGCGGCCGATTGGCTGAGCAGTCGCGCGTCGAAGCGGACCTCGCCATGTCCAAAACCGCGGAAGCAAAGGCCGCTTCGGTCAATGACGAGATGCTGCGCAGTAACGCTGCAATCGTCGAAGAGATGCAGCGCAAGTCGGGAGCACAACCATGAATATGACGCTTCACACCCTGCCCAATCGGCTTGTGGCCGTCGCGGTCGCGGCGCTGATCTTCTCGGCCTGCGCCACGGCGCCGGTAAAGCCTGATGGCGCCGTCGAAGTGCGCGCAAAACTCACGCGACTTGAATCGAATCCGGACCTGGCGACCCGCGCTCCCGAGGCACTCAAGGAGGCCGAGGCGGCCGTGCTCGTGGCCGAGATCCCGCAAACGGATCCCGAAATCGGCATGTCGAACGTCTACCTGGCGGACCGCAAGGTGGATATCGCCGCAAGCCGGGCGCAGACCAGGTTCCTCGAGGATCAGCGGACCATGATCGCGCAGCAGCGTGATAAGGCTCGTCTGGATCAGCGTACGCGCGAAGTCGAGATCAGCAACGGCAGGCTCGCGGCAGCACATGATCAGCTTGCTGACAAGGATCTGCAGGTTCAGGTGGCACGCGCGCAGGTCGGAGCAGCGAACGCTTCGGCCGCCAATTCTCAGGCCGAGGCCGGTGCCGCGAATCTGTCGGCCGCCAATGCCCAGGCCGATGCCGGTGTGGCGCGGCAGTCAGCTGCGAATTCCCAGGCAGAGGCTGGCGTGGCGCGACAGTCGGCCGCGAATTCCCAGGCCGAGCTCGGTGTCGCGAATCAGTCGGCTGCCAATGCCCAGGCCGATGCGGGCGTGGCGCGGCAGTCAGCCGCGAATTCCCAGGCCGAGGCGGGTGCGGCAAATGCCGCTGCCGAAAACTCCCGGGCTGAAGCGGGAGCGGCGAACCTCGTGGCGGCCAATGCGCAGGCTCAGGCGGGAGCGGCGAATCTCGCTGCAGCAGGTTTCCAGGCTTCGGCTGCGGATCTGCAGCATCAGCTCGATGACCTCCATGCGAAGTCGACGGATCGCGGTATGGTGATCACGCTGGGCGATGTGATGTTCGGGAGCAGCAAAGCCGAACTGCGGACCTCGGTGGTACCCAATCTGGATCGTGTGGTCGCATTTCTGAATCACTATCCGGACCGCACAGTGGCCATTGCCGGCTTCACCGACAATCGCGGCAGCAACGACTACAACCTCGGACTATCGGAGCGTCGGGCAAACACCGTGAAGGTATATCTCACTCAGGGCGGCATCGATCCCAGACGGATCACTTCCACCGGCATGGGTCAGTCCAGTCCGGTCGCCGACAATGAGTCTTCCGAAGGACGCCAGCAGAATCGTCGCGTCGAGGTGACTATTTCCAACGCGCCCGCAGCTTCGCGTTAGACCGTGAAGAAGTGGCTGAACCCCATATCGCGCAGCGCGCGACGATAGGCGATGGAACTGCGATCGGCGGTGATGTGAGCCTCTAGCGTCATGTTGAGCGGCAGATTCTCCGGTTTCTGCGCCTCAACGATCGCCTTGTCCTCTTCAAAGACGCGCTGATTGAAGTCGTACACATCCTGCACGGGCAGGTCTTTGTCGAAATTGCGCCCGATGGGTGCGAACAATCGCGTAACCCTGGCGGAGACCGGGGATGCGGCGTTCATGATGACCAGGCGGCCGTCGTCCGGAAAGTGAATTTCGAGGGTCGCCGTGAACGGCAGATGTACCCGGAAGTGTCGCAGCCATTCGAAGCCCGGATGCCCGCGTTCCACGCCGATCGGGTAATTGCCCACGGAGCTGCGGTACTCGGCCTCGAAGCCATTGGGTATCGGGCGCGTGTGATAGGGCGGTACCAAGGTATTGCCGGGATCGCCAAAGGTGCTCTTGTGCACGAAGCCGAAGTGAGCCACGTCCAGAAAGCCCTCGAGCTGGCGACCGGCGAATCCGAAGATGTCGAGGCTTGGGCAGGTGATCTGCTGGAAGTCCGGATCATCCCAGTGGGGCATTTGCGGTACGCCGGTCTCATCGTGGGCTTCTGCGGCCGGTCGCAGGCAGGTCCAGACCAGTCCATAACGCTCGACGGCGGGATAGGTATGCAGATTCAGGCGGGCCGGGATGTTCGTCTGCGGCTGTGAGGGAATCCGGTTGCAGTGTCCATCCTTGCCAAAGCGCAGGCCGTGATAGGCGCAGGTGATGCCGTCCGCATCGCCGCTTCCCATGCTGAGCGGCACACCGCGGTGGGGGCACAGGTCATCGGCGATCACGACCTGCTCACCGTATCGATAGATCACCAGCGGCGCATCCAGAAGCTTGGCCGCGATGGGGCGGTATGACACCTCGCGCCTGAGCGCGACGGGAAACCAGTGCGCGGCGATCTTCAGCCAGTCCTGCGGGTCGAAAGTGCAATTCCGGGGCAGGTGCAGATCTGTCATGGAGGCATTAGTCGCTCAGTCTGGCGTTGCAATCAATTTCATAATATCGTTTAACGCATTGCAAAAATTAGAGCACCCCCCGCATGGCGCCGTTTTCGCGTTTTTTGCGCTATTTCATGCCGGTCGCGCGCCTGGGTTCGATCCGCAAGGCCTCCGAGGAGCTGCATATCTCCGCATCCGCCATCGACAGGCAGATCCTGCTGGGCGAGCAGCAGTTGGGCGTCAAGCTCTTTGAGCGCCATCCCGCCGGACTGCGCTTGACGACGGCCGGGGAGTTCCTGCTGCACGCGGCGCGCAAGTGGACCGGGGAATTCGCAACCCTCAGCGTCTGCCTGGAAGACCTGCGCGGCCTGCGCCGGGGAGTGGTGCACCTGGGAATCATCGAGGCGCTGACCAAGGGGTTCGTGCCGCAGCTCATCCAGCGCCTGAAGAGCGAGCACCCGTTCATTCAGGCCAGAATCGCCGTGCTCGACAATGTGCAGGTCACTGCCGCAATCGCCGGCGGCGAGGTGGATTTGGGCATCATGCTCAATCCGCGGACCTCGCGCGAGCTGACGGTGCGGGCGCATGCCCAAATCCAGTTGGGCCTGGTAACGCCGCCCAAACACCCACTGGCCAGGCAGAAAAGTGTTCGCTTCAGCGTCTGCGCCGAACAGCCCATCGTCGCGCCCGCTGAGCCGCTCGCGCTGTGCGAACAGATCCGTGGACTCGAAGTTGCAACCGGCGTGACCTTGAACACGGTCGCGGCATCGGACAACATCCATATGATCAAATCGCTGATTACGCAGGGACTGGGTCTTGGCGTGCTGACCTGGCTCGACGTTGCGGATGAGGTGCAGCGTGGCGAATTGGCGTTCATCCCGCTCGCACACGCGTCATTGCAGCCGCTCACCCTGGCGGTGTGTATCGACCCGGCGCGGCAACTCTCGGCCGCGGCGCGCCTGTTCCTCGGCTGGGTCGAAACCGCACTCACCGAATTTGGCTCCGCACCGCACGCCGCGCGCACTACCGCAATGCCGGAGTCGCGCGCAAATCCAGGCAAATTCCCGCTGTATTAAGCCGTATACATCGGTGCGGCCTCAGACCGTCGTCCGGTTGCAGCGCCCGTCCCTCATATGCTCAAATCCCGGACCACTCCGGCCTAGGGCCTGATCGGCGCCTCTGTTTCTGCGCAGAGCGGGAAATACAAAAAGGGGGTCTGAGATGAAACTCTCGCGAATTATTGTCGGTGTCGTCGTGCTGGTGGTCCTGGTGATCCTGGCGCGGATACTGATCGTCCCAGGTCCAATGGCGTTCGCCGAGGGTCCGCGGGTTGCGCTGGCGCAATACCAGGGTAATCCCACAGGTGTTCCGGCGGATCTGAAGGCGACTGACCCGCTCGCGCACGGTCGATACCTGGTCCAGGCTGCCGACTGTGAGGCGTGCCACACGGCCGAGGGTGGCAAGCCGTTCGCCGGCGGCCGACCTTTCCAGACGGACTTTGGGACGATCTATTCGCCCAATATCACCCCGGACATCAAGACCGGCATTGGCTCGTGGACCGACGCGGAATTCCTGGCCGCCGTACACGAAGGTCGGGACCGCAATGGTCAACACCTCTACCCGGCATTTCCCTACGCGGCCTACACCTACCTGACCGATCAGGATGTCCTGGCCATCAAGGGCTACATCTTCAGTGTCCCGGCGGTCAGCAATGTCGCGCCGCCCAACACTCTGCGATTCCCCTACAACAGACGCGAGCTGATGGCGATCTGGGCGCTGCTCTATGACCCGAACAAGCGCTTCGAGCCCGTCTCGGATCGCTCGCCGAACTGGAACCGCGGCGCCTACCTGGTCGAATCCCTGGGCCACTGCGGGGATTGCCATACGCCGCGTACCCTGTTGCAAGCCTTGGACAATCGCAAAAAATTCGGCGGCGGCATGGCCGAGGGCTGGCGCGCCTACAATCTGAGCAGCGATGCGGCATCCGGCATCGGCAGCTGGACCCCGGAGGAGATGCAGCAGTATCTGTCAACCGGGCACTCGATGAATCGCGGGTCGGCATTCGGACCGATGGCACAGGCGGTACATCTGTCCTTCCAGAATCTCACGCCATCGGATCTCGGCGCGATCGCCGAGTATGTGCGCAGTGTGCCGCCGGTCACGAGCTCGGATCTGCCGGCGCCGAAGCTTGCGAAGTCCACCCAGTATCCCGGCGATGAGAGCGGACCGGATGACAAGCTGGCCGCCGGACGTCATCTCTTCGCGGGCACCTGCAGCGGCTGCCATTCGTGGACCGGGGTCAGCGACTTTGTGCCGTATGCGACGCTCACCGGGACACGCGCGGTCAATGATCCGACCGCCACCAATGTGGCGTTGGCCGTATTGCGCGGCGCAAGCCCTCTGCCGGCCGCCGGCGCGATCGCCACCATGCCCGCATTCGCGGCCTCCTTGACGGATGATCAGATCGCTGCAGTGTCAAACTACGTCATTGCCCGCTTCGGGGCGCAGCCCTCGTCGATCACGCCGGAAGAAGTTGGCAAGCTGCGCGCCAACTTGTAAACAAAAGTTCTTAGATTTCGCGTGCGGCGCAATTCGTTCGACCGCATGGAGTGGGCGGGTGCCTTCGGGGATCTGGGCACGCTCATTCCCTTTATCGTCGCCTATATCGCGGTGCTGAAAATCGCGCCGTTCGGAATTCTATTCTCCTTTGGCACGGCGCTCATCGCGTGCGGGCTGTTCTATAAAACTCCGTTTCCAGTGCAGCCGATGAAGGCGATTGGCGCGGTCGCCACGACACAGGCTGCCCAGACGGCGGTGATCACGGCGGCGGCCGTCACCTACGCGAGCCTGGTGACGGGGCTCATCTGGCTGGTGCTGGGTTTGACCGGCGCCGCGAGCCGTTTCGCGAAGCTTATCCCGCGAACCGTGACGATCGGCATCGTCCTGGGTCTCGGCCTGGGCTTCATGCTCGACGGCATACGGATGATGAGTACCGCATGGCTGGTGGCCACCGTTGGCCTGGTGGGGACACTGCTGCTGCTCACCAATCGGCGAATTCCGGCCATGTTTCTGCTGCTGGTATTCGGTGGTGTCTGCGGCGTGGTTGATAGCGAAGCGGCGCGTCAGGCGTTGGCCGCCATTCGAATCGGATTTCAGGTGCCGACATTGGCGTTGCCCCGCTTCAGATGGTACGACCTCATGACGGGCACCCTGTTTCTCTCTTTGCCGCAAATTCCGCTGACACTCGGCAATGCCGTCATGGCCATTCGCGAGGAGAACAACCGCCTGTTTCCGGATCGGCCCGTGACGGAACAATCGGTTGCCATCTCCACCGGCATCGTAAATGTCGGCAGCTTCCTTTTGGGGGGTGTGCCAATGTGCCACGGTGCGGGGGGCATGGCCGGGCACGTCGCTTTCGGGGCGCGCACCGGTGGCGCGCCGATCATCCTCGGTACGCTGCTGCTAATCCTGGCGTTCTTCTTCAGCAGCTCCATCCAGACGCTTTTCGGCGTCTTTCCCCAAGCCGTCCTCGGGGTAATCCTGTTCCTGACCGGGGCTCAGCTCGCGCTCGGATCGTGCAATTTCGGATCTGACAAGCTGGATCGATTCATCACTTTGATCACCGCCGCCTTCGCGATGTGGAATGTGGGGCTCGCCTTTGTCGTGGGTCTGGTACTGACTTATATGAACCGGCGGGGTCTGCTGAGGCTGTAGTGGCACGCCGACCCATCCCACGCTATCGTGACCAGGATGGAGGCAAACCGAAATCGGTCCGACCTCGAAGCCGTGGGCGAGGGCTTCGACATGAGCCAGTTGCTGACGCAGCGTGCGCGGACGCATGAGGCGATCACGGCCATCGCTGCGGCCATCCGACCGGGCATGCTCGAAGAGGAGGCTGTGGCGCTCGCCAACAGCCTGCTTGCCGAACGCCAGATGCGACGCGGCTGGCACAAGGTCAATCTGCGTTTCGGCGTCAATACCACGCTGACGTTTCATTCCGCGTCGCAGCCGCACGTCGTGCTGGGCACCAACGATATTTTCTTCATCGACATCGGTCCGGTGTTTGAGCGCTGGGAGGGTGACGGCGGCGATACCTTTGTGGTGGGGCACGATGCCGAGTTGCAGCGTTGTGCGGCAGATGCCCGGGCCGTGTTCCATGCCGCCCGGCGCCGCTGGCTGGCCGATGCACTCAGCGGCCGGGCGCTCTACGACTTCGCCGCCGCGGAGGCTGCGCGGCGTGGCTGGGTACTCAATCTCGAGATGAATGGGCACCGCATCAGTGACTTTCCGCACCGGGCGATATTTGATGGGTCCCTGGCGCAGATCGACTTCGCCCCGGCCGCGGGCCTGTGGGTGCTCGAAATCCAGATCCGCCACCCCAGCAAGCCCTTCGGGGCCTTCTTCGAAGACATATTGCTCGAGGACCGGTATTTTTCGGCCGTGAGCTGACGCGGCCGCATCCGTCCGCCGCGCTCGCCCGTATCTAGGGGATGAGGAACGTCACCGCGGCAATTCTGCCGAGCCTAGTCCTGGCCGCAATACCCGTCTTGGCACCTGGTGCGGAGCAGGAGGCGAGGAGCTGGCATTTCGCGGTGCTGCTCGACGGCAAGCACATCGGTGAGCACGATTTTGTCATCGCCCGTCATGGTGATGCGGAGGTCGTCGACATCGTCGCGCACTTCAAAGTCGGCGTGGCCTTCATTCCGCTGTACGTCTACGACCATCAGAACCATGAAGTGTGGCGCAACGGTTGTGTGGTCAGCGTGTCCAGCCGCACCAATGACAATGGCCATAAGGATTTTGTCGAGGGGGTCGAGCAAAACCAGGCGTTCAAGGTCCGAAGCGCGCGCGGGGCACTGACCTTGCCGGCCTGCATCAGGACCTTCGCCTATTGGGACGAAAACCTGTTGGCGCAGCCGCCGCTGCTCAACACTCAGACCGGCGAGTTTCAGTCGGTGACGCTGACCGCCGCCGGCGATCAGAGCGTCACGGTTGCGGGGCGGCCGCTCGCCGCGAAACGCTATGCGCTGCGGGGTCCGCATCTCGCAATCGATGTGTGGTACTCCGATGCGGGTGACTGGGTCGCACTGGAATCGAAACTTGAAAGTGGCCGCACGCTTCGCTATGAGATCCAGTAGCGCCATTGCCGTCATCGGTCTGGCACTGGCCGCACTGGCGATGTCGGCGTGCCAGACCCGGGCCTATCCGCCGCTGCGCCTGGCGCAGTCGCTGGACATTCCGCGCTTCATGGGGCCCTGGTACGTCATCGGTTGTATTCCCAGTCTCATCGAACGCCACGAATACAATGCCGTGGAAACCTACCGCCTCGATCCGAAGGGCCGTATCCGCACGGTGTTCACTTACAATAACGGCAATTTCGATGGCCCCTCCCGACGCCTGACCCCGGTCGGTTTCGTGGCCGAAGGCAGCCGCGGTACGATATGGGGGATGCGCTTTATCTGGCCGATTAAGGCAGACTACCGGGTAATGTACGTCAATGCGGATTATAGTCAGACGGTCATCGGGCGCGAGAAACGTGACTACGCATGGATCATGGCGCGAGCTCCGTCAATGCCGGATGCGGACTATCAAAGTTTGAGCGCGCTGCTGCGCAGTCAGGGTTACGACACCACGCTGCTGCGCAAGGTGCCGCAACACGGCGCCGTGGTGGAGCATTGACGAGTGTCTGAGACGGGCGCTACATCGCTGGAAGACCTGCTGGCCCAGGTTGCCTTGGGCAACCGGGCAGCGTTCGCCGCGTTGTACCAGGCCACGGCCAACCGGCTATTCGGCATTTGCCTGCGCGTGCTGGCGCAGCGCCCCGAGGCAGAGGATGCCCTGCAGGATGTCTATACGACGGTTTGGCGCAAGGCCGCACAATTTGATCGTGCCAAAGCCAGTGCAGGCGCGTGGCTGGCCATGATCGCTCGCAACAAGGCCATCGACCGGCTGCGCGCCATGCCCCTGCAGCAAGGTCGGGTCGCCTTCGAGATCGCCGATGAGGTGGAGGACTCGGCACCCTCGCCGGCACAAGCGGTTCAGACCGCCACCGAGCGTGCGCAACTTGAGCATTGTCTGGAACGCCTGGAGCCCAAACGCCGCTCCCTCATCCGGGCCGCGTTCTTCGATGGGCTGACCTACGAGGAACTCGCGGCCAGGATCGAGGCCCCGCTGGGCACCATCAAAAGCTGGATCCGCCGTGGTCTGCTGCAACTACGGGAGTGCCTCGACCCGTGAACAGCCCGATGATGCCACCGGAGCCGACCGGACCTGGGTCCAATGAACCGCCGTCAGAGGATGTGCTGGCGGGAGAATTCGTGTTGGGCGTCCTCGGTGCGGCGCAGCGTCGCCAGTTGCAGGCGCGCATTGAAACCGATCGCGCCTTTGCCGAGCGCGTGGCGTACTGGGAGCGGCGCTTCGCGCCGTTGCTCGCCGACATCGAGCCGGTAGAGGCCCCCGAGCAGGTCTGGTCCGCCGTGTGTCGGCGTCTGGGATGGAAGGAGGGCGAGTCGGCCGAGCCGGGCTTCTGGCAGAGTCTGCGTTTCTGGCGCGCCGCAACGGTGCTGGTCACCGTGGTCGCCATTGCCGCCATTGGCTTCATCGCCGATCGTTACTCGACGCTGGTGCCCGTGCCCGTGGCACGCGTGCAGCAGGCCGTGCCGGGTTCCAAGCCGGTGACGCCGCTGACGCACGATGACGGCACGCCAGGCTGGCTGGCCTCCGTGGACGCCGCGCGCGGCACGGTACTGATGGTCCCGGTGCCCGCCGCGCCCGACCCGCAGGGACGAGTGCCTGAGCTGTGGCTGATTCCGGCCGGCAAGGCCCCGGTATCACTGGGGGCGGTCTCCATCACCCGGTCGCATACCGTTGCGGTGCCCGACAACGCCCGTGCCGCCCTGGTGGCCGGCTCGACGCTTGCGATCACACTGGAGCCGGCGGCCGGCATCCCGCATGCCGCGCCGAGCAGCGCCGTCATCGCCAAGGGCACGATTCAGGCGCTCGCCGCAAGCTAGCTCAATCGTCGTCGCAGCCTGCATCCGGATCGTTCGCCGACCCGTATTTCCGTAAGGAGATTCACTCCCGGAGATAGGCATGGCCCAGTCCGCGATCGCACCGAACGTGCTGGCGTCAGTCGCGCGTTGGTTCGACTCGGGCACGGAACGTATCGCGCAGGGTGACGGCGACCGCATCGACTGGCTGCGCACCGCGCCCTTCATCGCGGTCCATGTGGCTTGCCTGGCGGTGTTCTGGGTGGGCGTTTCGCGCCTCGCGCTCGAAATCGCGGGCGCCCTATATGTGCTGCGGATGTTTGCGATCACCGGCTTCTACCACCGCTACTTTGCGCATCGCACCTTTCGCACCTCGCGCGCGCTGCAATTCATCTTTGCCTGTATCGGCGCCTCCAGCGTGCAGCGCGGACCGCTGTGGTGGGCGGCACACCACCGCACTCATCACATCAACGCCGATACCGCGGCGGATCCGCACTCCCCGCAGGTGCACGGCTTTGTGTGGAGTCACATCGGCTGGTTCCTGACTTCCAACGGCTTCCGCACCGACTGGAAGCGCATTCCGGACCTGGCCCGATACCCTGAACTGCGCTGGCTCGATCGCTTCGATGTGCTGATGCCGGTGGTGCTGGCCACCGGCCTGTTCGCAACCGGCGCCCTCATCAGGCACTTTGCACCGCAGTCCGGCGTGAGCGCAGGTCAGCTCCTGGTCTGGGGGTTCTTCATCTCCACCGTCGTGCTGTTCCACGCCACCGTGACCATCAATTCCCTAGCCCATGGCTTTGGCAGCCGCCGCTTCGAGACGCGCGACGACAGCCGCAACAACGTCTGGCTCGCGCTGCTGACCTTTGGCGAGGGCTGGCACAACAACCACCACTTCTGTCCGGGCTCGGTACGCCAGGGATTTCGCTGGTGGGAAGTGGATCTCACCTACTACGGGCTGCGCCTGCTGGAAGTGCTGGGGCTGGTGTACGCGCTGAAGCCGGTGCCCGCGCATGTCATGGCCAAGGCGCGCGCCTGATGCGGATCGCGGTGGTCGGATCCGGCATTTCGGGCCTTGCGGCCGCGTGGCTGCTTGCGCCGCGGCACGATGTGACGCTGTTCGAGGCCAACGATTACCTGGGCGGTCACACGCATACGCACCTGCTGGACATCGAGGGCAGGCAGCTTGCCGTCGACAGCGGCTTCATTGTCTACAACGAAGCGCACTACCCGCTGCTGACACGGTTGTTCGCCGAGCTGGGCGTCCAGTCCCAGCCGACGACGATGAGTTTCTCCGTGCGCAATGCCACAAGCGGGCTGGAGTACAGCGCGACCAATCTCGATACCCTGTTCTGTCAGCGCCGCAACCTGCTGTCAGTGCGCTTTTGGGGAATGCTGCGGGATCTGCTGCGCTTCTACCGCGAGTCCCCCGCGTTGCTCGCCAGTCCATCTCCCGGTCCGACGCTGGGCGAGTATCTCGCCACGCAAGGTTACGGTGCGGCTTTCAGGGATGAGCATCTGGTGCCGATGGCCGCGGCGCTGTGGTCCGCGCCGGCAGCGCGCATCCTGGAGTTTCCGGCGCAGTACCTGGTGCGGTTCATGGCCAACCACCAGATGCTGCAAGTGCGCGGCCGCACGCCCTGGCGGGTGGTCTGCGGAGGCTCCGCGAGCTACGTCGGCGCCATGCGCGCGCGCTGGCGCGTGCGGGAACGATTGAACTGTCCGGTGCGTTCAGTGCGGCGCGAGGCCCGCGGCGTGGAAGTCGTCAGCCGCGAGGGCACGGAACACTTCGACCGGATCGTCTTGGCCTGCCACAGCGATGAGTGTTTGGCACTGCTAGCCGATGCCAGCGATCGCGAGCGCCAGATACTGGGCGCCATCCCCTACCAGGACAATGAAGTCGTCCTGCATACGGATGCGACGCTCCTGCCAAAGGATCGCAAGGCCTGGGCCGCCTGGAACGCCTTCATCCCGGCCGAGCCTGCGGAAAGTTGCACGGTGAGTTACTGCATGAACCTGCTGCAGGGGCTACTTAGCCCGGACCCTCTCATCGTCACCCTGAATCGCACCGCGGCGGTGGATCCGACGAGAATCCTGCGCCGCATGCATTACCGCCATCCGCTGTACACCCGACAGTCCCTCGCCGCGCAGCTGCGGCGCGCGGAAATCCAGGGCCTGGCTGGCACCTGGTACGCCGGAGCGTATTGGGGCTGGGGCTTTCACGAGGACGGCTTGCGCAGCGCCGTTGAGGTGTGTGCGGCCCTGAACGGCGAGCGCACCGTTCTTGGAGTTGCGGCGTGACGGCCGCCCTCGCGAGCGCCATTTACGAAGGCGTCGTGCAGCATCGGCGTTACGGGCCGCGCGCGCACGAGTTCCGCTATCGCGTGGCGCAGTTATTCCTCGATCTGGATGAACTCGAGCAGGTGTTTGCGGGCCGCTGGTTCTGGTCGCTGAACCGACGCAACCTCGCGGAATTTCGCCGCAGCGACTTCCTGGGGCCCGCCACTATGCCGCTCGGCGCGGCGGTGCGCGATTGCGTGGCGTGCGCCACCGGGCAGCGTCCGACCGGACCCATCAGGCTGCTCACCCACCTGCGTTATGCCGGTCACAGCTTCAATCCGGTCAGTTTCTATTACTGCTATGCCCCGGATGCGGCGAGCATCGAGTACATCGTCGCCGAGATCACCAATACGCCCTGGCATGAGCGACATCGCTACGTCCTCGCGGCGCAAGGCGCGCAGCAGCGCGGCCCGTCCCTGCAATGGACGTTCGACAAGGCGTTTCACGTCTCGCCTTTCATTCCGATGGACCGAACGTATCAATGGCAGCTGTCGACGCCGGGCAACAGCCTGAGGGTCCAGATGGGCGTGTTGCGCGATGGCGCACTCGAATTCGACGCCGTATTGGCGCTGCAAAGGCGGGTTCTGGATGGTACAGCGCTCACCCGGGTTCTATTGAGATTTCCGTTGATGACCACCCAGGTCGTGACCGCCATCTACTGGAATGCGCTGCGCCTGTGGCTGAAGGGCATCCCGGTCCACCGCCACCCCTCCCTAGCCGCAAGGACGACAAGACCATGAATGAGGGCGTTTCAACCGAAGGTTCGGCCCTGCTTCAGCGCAGCGTCGGCTACAGCGCATTGGATCGGCTGCTGCGTCAGCGCGTGATCCGGCAGCTTGCCGCACTGAACCATGGGCGAATCGTGCTGGAGGATGGCTGCGGCCGAGTGGAACTCGGCCCAGCTACCGGGCAGCAAGGCGCGCATATCCGGGTTACGAATCCGGCCTTCTATCAGGCGGTAGCCGCCGGCGGCAGCGTCGGCGCGGGTGAAGCCTACATGGCCGGGCACTGGCATTGCGATGATCTGGTCGCCCTGGTGCGGATACTGGTGCGCAATCGTGAGGTATTGGATGGCATGGAGACTGGCTGGGCCCGGCTGGGCGGCTGGATGCTGCGTCGCTGGCACAGCCTGCGGCGCAATACCGAAGCCGGCAGCCGCCGCAATATCGCCGCCCACTACGACCTCGGCAACGAGTTCTTCGCCCTGTTCCTGTCGGCCGACCAGATGTATTCGGCGGCGTACTGGCAAGGCGGCGAGGACACTCTCGAGTCGGCTTCGCGGCGCAAGTTGCAGCGGGTGTGCGAGCAGCTCAGGCTCACGCCCCGGGATCACCTCATCGAACTCGGCACGGGTTGGGGCGCCCTGGCGGTGCATGCGGCGACTCACTACGGCTGCCACGTCACCACCACGACCATCTCGCGCGAACAGTACGCGGCCGCGCGCGAACGGGTCCAGCGCGCCGGCGTGGGTGATCGGGTGACGGTGCTGCTCGAGGACTACCGCGCGCTCACCGGTGCCTACGACAAGCTGGTTTCCATCGAGATGATCGAGGCCGTGGGGGCTCACTATCTCGATACTTATTTTTCACAGGTTGGACGACTGCTCAAGCCCGAAGGGCTTGCCCTGATCCAGGCGATCACCATCGAGGATCATCGTTACCGCGGCGCGCTGCGCGAAGTCGATTTCATCAAGCGCCACGTGTTTCCGGGGAGTTTCATTCCTTCCATCGAAGCCATGCTGGCAGCCAAGACACGCACCAGCGATCTTGCGCTGGTGGCGCTCGAGGACTTCGGGAACTCCTACGCGCGTACGCTGGCGGCCTGGCGCGAGCGCTTCACGGCCCACCTCTCCCAGGTACGCGCGCTCGGGTTCGACGAACGCTTCATCCGCCTGTGGGATTTCTACCTCGCCTACTGCGAGGGAGGGTTTCGGGAGCGTTCGATCGGCGTATCGCATCTGCTGCTGGCCAAACCCGGCTACCGTCCATGATGAACTGGCGCCTGTTGGCGATCCTCTGGCTCGGTGCGGCCCTCATGATGACGCTGGGCTGGATATGGCAGCGACGCCGCCGCAACGCCGGGATTGTCGATGTCCTGTGGTCAGTGGGACTTGCCGTCAGCGCCATCCTGAATGGTGTCTATGGCAGTGGCGGCCTCGCGCCCCGAGTGCTGGTCGCCATGCTCGGCAGTGTCTGGGCGGCGCGGCTGGCCGGCCACCTGTGGATACGGGTGCGTGGGGAACCCGAGGACGGGCGTTACCGGGCGCTGCGCGAACGATGGGGCGACGGCCAGTGGCAATGGTTCGGCCTGTTCCAGTTCCAGGCGCTGCTGATTCCGCTGTTCTCGATTCCCTTCGCCGCGGCCGCCGGCAATCCCAAGGCGCACATCGTCGGGCTCGCGATTGCCCTGGTGTTCTGGAACGTGAGCATCCTCGGTGAGGCCGTCGCCGATCACCAGCTTGCGCAGTTCCGTGCCGATCCCGCGCATCGCGGCAAGACCTGCCGTGTGGGGCTGTGGCGTTATTCGCGTCACCCGAATTACTTCTTCGAATGGCTGCACTGGTTCAGCTATGTAGCCCTGTCTTTCGGCGGCCCGACGGTCTGGTACTCCCTCACGGGTCCGATTCTGATGTACGTGTTCCTGCGCTGGATCAGTGGCGTGCCCCATACCGAGGCCCAGGCGCTGCGTTCCCGCGGCGCGGACTACCGTGACTATCAACGCACTACGTCGGTGCTGATTCCCTGGCCGCCGCAAAAAGCATGAGGAAAGAACTGCCTCGCGACAGCTTTGCGCCAGGCATGCTTGGCATGGCCGAGCGGGGTCTGGTTCCGGATGCCGTATTGCGCTGGGGGATTCGGCAACTGTGCGGCGAGCGGCTCAAAGCCGAGCGCTACGGCGGGCCGGATGCACAGGCTGCGCGCCTTCAACACCGACTCGGCCAGTTGCGTGCCACGGAAGTGGCGCTGCACACCGACAGCGCGAACGAGCAGCATTACGAGCTGCCACCGGAGTTCTTCGCGCACTGCCTGGGGCCACGCCTCAAATATTCGAGCGCCTATTACGCGACCGGCAAGGAGTCATTGGCCGAAGCGGAAGAGGCCATGCTCGCGCTCTACGGGCAGCGCGCGGATCTGGCCGACGGGCAGGACATTCTGGAATTGGGTTGCGGCTGGGGATCGCTGACGCTGTGGATGGCGCAGCACTATCCCAACGCCAGGATCTGCGCGGTGTCGAATTCAAAACCGCAGCGGGAACATATCGAGCGGCGCTGTCGCGAGCTGGGGTTTCGCAATGTCACAATCCTGACTCGCGACATCAATCGCCTCGAGCTGCCGGTCGCCGCTTTCGATCGCTGCGTTTCCATCGAGATGTTCGAACACATGCGCAACTACGACACACTGCTCGCCCGCATCGCCTGCTGGCTGCGGCCCCAGGGGCTGCTGTTCGTCCACATCTTTGCCCATCGCACCTTCATGTATCCCTTCGAGACCGAGGGGGGCGACAACTGGATGGGGCGGCATTTCTTCACGGGCGGCCTGATGCCGGCCACGGATACGCTGCTGTGGTTTCAGCGGGACCTTCAGGTCGAGAACCATTGGCTGCTCGACGGCACCCATTACCAGCGCACCGCCAATCACTGGTTGCAGAATCAGGACCACCGCCAGGCGCAAGTCATGGCGGTGCTGCGCGGATTCTATGGCGAGACGCAGGCGGCGTTATGGTTCCAGCGCTGGCGGATGTTCTGGATGGCCTGCGCCGAAACCTTCGGCTATGACTGCGGCCGGCAGTGGCTGGTCGCCCACTATCGGTTGAGGCAACGCGAATAGGTTCTTGACAATGGATACCCTGGGCGCATATGTGTGGCGTCCGTTACGACTCGCCTGATCAGGGGGATCCATGAACAAGAATTCCACACTGCCCGCATTGATCGTGTTACTGGCTGGCGCGCTGCTGGCGCAACCGCACTTTGGCGCAGCGCAAACGCCGGCATCGGGGCCGCCGAGCTGCGCACCCGAGGGGGACCTGCACTTCGTCTGTAACCTGATCAGTGTCGAGGATTTTCTGCCCGTGAACGGTGGGCGCTGGCTGGTAGGCGGATCATACGTGGAGAAATCCGTGGGCCTGTACCTGATCAACACCCGGACGAAGACCGCCAGACCCGTAGCGCTGTCGCTGGCTGACAAACCCGATCCGATGTATGCGGGCTGCGCCGCGCCCGATCTGAAGAACCTGCAGACCCATGGGTTGGATGTGAAGCAGACCAAGGGTCAGATCACGGTGTATGTCATCAATCACGGTGGGCGTGAATCGGTGGAGATCTTCCGCCTCCATCCGGCCACCGATACCGCTGAATGGATCGGTTGCGCCTTGCCGCCCGAGGGTGTCAACAGCAATTCGATTGCGGCCCTGGCGGATGGCGAATTCATTCTGACCAAGTTCATGGACAGCCGTGACAAGCAGGGTTTCCAGCACATTCTATCCGGTCAGGTGACCGGCGCCGTGTACCGGTGGACCGCCGGCAGGGGTTTCAATGAAGTGCCTGGAACGCAGTTGTCCGGTGACAACGGACTGCTGGCTTCCGCGGATGGTCGCTGGCTGTACGTCAACGCCTATGGCAGCCGCGAGGTTTACCGCCTGCCGATGTCGGGCAATGGCGAACGCTCCATCGCCAAGGTGGACTTCTGCCCCGACAACCTGCGTTGGGCGCCGGACGGATCCATCCTGGTGACCGGTCAGTTCATCACAGCGCAAACGCTGAATGGCATGCACGGCTGGGCCACGGTGCGACTTGACCCCACGACCATGGCGACCACGCCGGTGGTGAAGGAACCGGGCCTCAAGGACTTCGACAACGCCACCAGCGCGGTACAGGTCGGGCAGACGTTGTGGTTCGGCACCTTCCGCGGTGATCGCATGGCGTATATGCCGCTGCCAAAACCCTGACTTCGAAGGTCATACCAAATGAATCGTTACCGGAAGCGCGCCGCGGCTGTCATTGTCACGACATGGCTGCTGAGTCTGGGGTGGGGAGTGGCGCGCGCCGCAGAGGCGCCGTGTGACCGGGTCTGTTTGAAGGGGTTCGTTGATCAGTATGTCGAGGCGCTGGCCCATCACGACCCCTCGCACCTGCCCGTCACGGCCAAGGTGCGTTTTACGGAGAACGGCGCACAGGTGCCACTCGGGGAGGCGCTTTGGGTCACCTTCACCAAGCCCCTGGGCTACCGGCATTATTTTGCTGACCCGCAAACGGGCCAGGTGGCAGCCTTCATTACCTTGATGGAGAACGACTACCCGGACTACATGATGGTGCGGCTGCGGGTGCAGCATCGCAAGATCGCCGAGATCGAAACGATCATTGCGCGCAATACGCCGCGGGTGTTGGCCATGCCGGCCTTCGATCCGATGTGGGAGGAAGCGGAGCCGGTGGGCAAGCGGCTTACCCGGGCGCAGCTCATCAAAGGCGCGGTCGGCTACCTGACTGCCGTGGCCATGGCCGATGGCAAGCTTGCGCCGTTTTCCGACGACTGTTCGCGCACCGAAGTTGGTCTGGTATCGGCGGTCGGCAAGGGTCGCAAGCCGCCGGTGGGCGATCCGCCGTCCGCGACCGGGGATCAGTTCCAGGATGGCATCCGCGCGACGCTAGGATTGAGCTGTGCCGACCAGCTCAACACCCGCGTCTACAGCTTCATCACCGGCTTTGACTATGCGCGCATTCCATTGGTGGACGTCGAGCGTCAGGTGGTGTTCGGGATCTTTGTGTTCCGCCGGCGCGGCAACATTCCCGGGGCGACCTACCAGGGCAAGTTCTACCACTTTCCGTTTGGCATGCGGATGCCCGATGAGAATCTGGCGGGCGAGGCCTGGAAATTCCGCGACGGCAAGATCACGCGGGTGGAGTCGACGTTTCTTGGCAACAACGTGTACCGGGCCGGTACGGGTTGGCCGGGTGGCATGCCGGGCGTGTCGCGGCCGATCGGCCAGTGACCGGGCCGCGCTTCCGTAGCCCCTGAGGCCGTGATAGCGTTACCAGCGCAATAGGGGGGACGCATGTATCAGAAACCGACCGTGCCGCGACCGATTGGCGGCGTACTCGACGATACCCTGCAACTCTATAAGGCATCGTTTTCAAGATGCTGGTTGCCCATGCTGCTGATGAGCCTGGCATCGCTGGGTCTGGGCCTGTACAAGTTGCAGACCATGCCGGCTGTGGCTGCAGGCTCTGGGCTGCAGGCGCTCCTGGCCCAGTACGTGGCGACCACACCGGGGTATCAGGCCGCCTCCCTTGTGGTGAGCCTGTTTGTTTTCCTGATGTACTGCATGCTGGTGGGCATCATCGCAGCAGTCTCTCGGGGCGAGGATCCCAAGTTCGGTGCCTCGTTCAGGATCGCGCTGCGGCGTTTTCCGTCAGCGCTCGGCGCGGCGATCATCGCTGGCATTGCCGCTGGCGTGGGCTTCATTCTGCTGATCATTCCCGGCATCTACGTCCTCAACCGGCTGCAGCTCTCCGTCGTTCCGGCGGTCAGCGAGTCGCGCGGGCCGGGGGAATCGGTAGGTATCAGTTGGAATCTGGTGGGGGGTAATTGGTGGCGCACCGCGAGCCTGGCGTTTGTCATGGTCGTCATGGTGTACATCCTGGGTCTGGCGCTGATATTTCTGGTTGGTTCCGCGGGCGTCCTGGTGGTGGGCGCGCCCACCAGCGTTGCTCAGGGATTCAGCAAGTTCGCCGTGGTCGGTGCGGTGGCCACCGCTGTCGTCACAATATTCACCAGGCCCTTGATGGTGGCGGTGTTGGTGGCGATGTATGAGGATCTGCAGCTGCGTAAGGGCGGCGGAGATCTTGAGGCACGACTTGGAGCACTGCCGAAAGGTTGAGCGCACCATGAGCTCGCCCGCTGCGTGGGCATGGCCAGCACTGATCGTGCTGGCCATGTTGCATTGGGGTACTGCGGCGGCACAGCGCGCGCCAGACGCTGAGGCAGTCGCGGCTGCCAATGCTGCCATCGCCGCCTGCGGCAGTCGTCTCGATGGGGCGCCGACCGGGCTTGCTGAACTGGAAGGGCGCTGTCCGGAGCTCGCGGCTGCCTTGCAGACCGCGCAGATCGGACCGTTGATTATCGGCAGCTCACGTGACCGGCTGGATCGCCAGTCGTTGCGGCAACTGCAAAGACTGCTGCATCGCACGACCGGTCCGGCCCCCGCGGTGTCTGCCCTCACGCCTTTTCTGCAGCACCCGCACAGCACTCTGGCGTCGCGATCATGGTGGCAGCGGCTATGGGACTGGCTGCTGGAACGCCTCATGCCGAAAAACCTGCAGAATCCGAATTACTCCTGGCTTGAGCAGATCGCGCGCGCGCTGGGGCGCGCGCGTTGGCTGTGGGCGGCCATTATCTGGGGCGCGATCCTCGCTTTGCCGATTTTCGTCGTGGTCATCATCGTACGCGAGGTGCGCGCCATGGGGCGCCGTTCGATCGACGATCCGGTCACGGCGGCCGCACTGGTGGCGCCTGGCGTGCGCGATCCCAGTCTGGCGCAGCTGCGCAGGACGCCCCTGGGACAGCGGCCGGCACAATTGTTTGCCATGCTGATCTCGCGCCTCGTGGCGGCCGGCCGCCTGCCGCCCGATCGCAGTCTGACGCATCGTGAAATCGTCCGCCGGGTACTGCTCGATGATGCCGACCAGCGTCGCTTCCTCGCTTCGCTCGCGCGCGCGTCGGAACGGCAGCTCTACGCCGGTGCGGCGGCGGCGCCCGCTGACATCGAGCAACTCCTTGCGCAAGGCGAGGACCTCTACACCACCGGCTGGGGCCGGCCCGTGGCGCGGTAGGTGAAGGACAGGCTGGTCACGTTGGGGCTGGCGGTGTGCGCGCTCGCACTGTTCTGGGCGCTGTTCTTTCCAAAACCTCAGGGCGCGCCCGTCGCGCCACATCCGTTGACGACGGGATCGGACGGTGAAGGCTATTTCGCAGCGGCAAAATGGTTGGCAGCCACGGGAGTGCCGATGCGGACTCTGCACAAGCGTTTCGATCAGCTTGGCGACAGCAGCATAAGCGCGCAACGCGGCGGCAACCTGCTGATCACCACGCTGCCATTCGATACCGCGCTGAATGACGCGGAGTTTGCGGCGCTGGATCACTGGATTTCGCAGGGCAATACCGTGCTGGCCCTCGCTGCTTTGGACGACACGCCATTGTGGAGTGCTGTTTCTGGCAATTTCGTACCCGGACTGCAGAGACTTGCCGGCATCGGCTTCACCGCCGTGCCGCAACCCAAGACCGATATCGCCACGCAGGCCGGAGCCGGTCTGGTCGCCGCACTGACGCCCGCGGGACGCACGGTGGCACTGCATCCGAGCGGCCGGGTTGAGCTGACCGAAGGCGTGAGAGAACTGGCGACCTCCTCGCCACTGCCTTCCGAGCAATGGCAGGCGACAGCCTTGGATGTCGAACCGGTGTTGGAGCTGGCGCGTCGCGCGGACACCGCCGAGCCGGTGTTGTGGGTGAAGAGCTATGCCGCCGGCACCGTCATTGTCAGCGCCTACGCCAGTCTTTTCAGCAATGCCATCATCGGCAAGGCGGATAACGCGCGTCTGCTGTCGAACATCGTCGCCTGGTCTTTGCAGCCGGGAGGGCGCGTCATTTTTGACGACGCCCATCAGGGTGCGATAGACGAATATAATGCCGCGAAGTTCGTGGCCGACCCGCGCCTGCATCGCACGTTGCTGTGGCTCGTGGCACTGTGGTTCGCCTGGGTGCTGGCCGCCCAGCCGCTGCGCGCCGCCGCGGGCAATGCCGGACGCCTTGATGAAGGTGCGATGTTGCGCGTGACGGCGAGCTTCTTTGCCGGCGTGCTGCGACCGGTGGCGAGTGCGCAATGGCTGCTGGATGAATTCTTTGACCGGGTGCGCCGGCGCCATGGACTCGCCGCTGCCAGCGGGCCGCCGTGGGACTGGCTGGCATCGCACGCGGGTGTCGACGGCGCTCTCCTCGCGGAGTTGCGCGACCTTTACGTTCGCACCCAGGCCGGCCAGCGCGTCAGTCTGGTCCGCTTGCAGCAGATTCTTTCGCAGATTTCAGGACATACCTCATGACCAATGCATTGCAGAATCTGGAGTCCACACTTCAACAACGGATCGGCGAGGTGGTGCTGGGCGTCAGCCCCGCAGTGCGGGCGTTGTGTATCGCGGTAGTCGCGCGCGGCCACGTGTTGGTTCAGGGCGTGCCGGGTCTGGGCAAGACCCTGCTCAGCAAGTCCCTCGCCGGGGCCTTGGGCGGCAGCTTCAAGCGCATTCAGGGAACCTCGGACCTGATGCCGACGGACATTACCGGCACGCATCTGTTTGATGCGTCGAAGAATGCGTTTCTGTTCCGTGCCGGACCTCTGTTTGCCGACGTCGTGCTCTTCGATGAGGTCAACCGGGCAGGTCCGCGTACCCAGTCCGCCCTACTCGAGGCCATGGAGGAGCGACAGGTCTCGGTGGACCGGGAAATGTTTGCGTTGCCGGCGGATTTTCTGGTCATCGCGACGCAGAATCCGCGCGAGTTCGAAGGCACTTATCCGCTGCCGGAATCGCAGCTGGACCGCTTCATGCTGCGACTGGATCTGTCCTATCCGGCACTGGAAGCTGAAACGGAGGTGCTGCAACGCTATACCGGCGTGGCCGCGGAGCCTGCGAAGAGCGTGAGCAGTGCGGTTGCGCCGGACCTGGTCGCGCAGGCGCGTGTCGCCGCCGAGCAGGTGCACATCTCCCCGGAGCTGTGCGCCTATGTGCTCGCGATTGCCAAGGCGTCGCGTGAACACGCTCAGCTATCCCTCGGACTGTCGACGCGTGGCGCACTGGCACTGCTGCGCGCTGCCCGCATTCTGGCAGGCATCGAGGGCGCCGAGTTCGTGACCGCCGATGAAGTGAAGGCGGTGGCGCCGATGGTCGTACCCCATCGGCTGATGCTCACCGGCGATGCGCTGCTGGCGGATGTCACGGAGAGCGAAGTCGTGGCGCGTATCCTCGAGCAGGTGCCGGCGCCGCGATGAACCTGCGCCAGAACGGCCTGGTGATGCTCCTGGTCACGGCACTGCTGGGCATAGCGGCACAGTGGGCGGGCATTGCCGGAGTCACCAACCTCTGGGCGCTGCCGCTGGGTCTGCTGGTACTCGGGCTCGCCTATGAACGCTACGTTTGCACGCGCGCGGCGCTGCGTCTGAATGTCGAAACACCGCAGCCGTGGCATCTGGCGCGAGCCGGAGAGGTGCGCTGGCATCTCAGCCACACGCTGCGGCGTACGCTGACCGTCATGCTGGCGCCGCACCTGCCCCTGGGCATTGATGCGGCGACCGCGGTGCGTACGCTTGAGGTGCCCGGGAAGCAGGGGGCAACGCTTGATCTACCGGCCGTGTCACGCCGCCTGGGCGAGATCCGCTGGCCTGCGCAGCCGGCGCGAATCGCCGGGCCGCTGGGTCTGGCGTGGTGGTCCTTGCCCCTGCAAGGCAGCGAGCGTTCAATCGTTATTCCGGCGATGCTGGAGCTGCAGGAGGGCGCCGTCGGGGCGGCCCTGGCAGGCTCGCGCATCAGTCGCCTCATCGGACCCGGCGCGCATGTCGAGCAGCTGCGGGACTATCGACCCGGCGATCCACTGCGGGCCATCGACTGGCGCGCAACCGCCAGGCGCCGACAGCTGGTCAGTCGCGATTTCGCCGAAGATCAGCATCTGGATGTCATCATGGCGCTGGATGTCGGGCGCAGCAGCCGCATCCAATGCGGCGAGTTGGATCGCCTGGGCCACTATGTCAACGCCGCGGCGCGCATGGCGCAGTATGTGGTCGCGCAAGGCGATCGCATCGGACTGGTGCTGTTTGGCGATCAGCCTCTCGCCATCGTCCCGCCTACTCGCGGTCACGCAGGGGTACTGCGCGTACGGGAGCTCCTGGCCAACATCCAGTCGCAGGATACGGACTCCAATGTCATTCATGCGGCGTCGCAGGTGCTGAAGCGGGTGCACCACCGCAGCCTGGTCGTGCTGCTGACGGATATCGACGATGCGAGTTCGGAGGGCCAGCTCGCGAGCGCACTGCGTCTGCTGCAGCCCCGGCATCTGCCGTTTGTAGTGGCCTTGAGCGAGCTCGATCCGGGCGCGATTGCCGACCGGGCCCCACAGGACTGGCTTGACCCGTGGCTGTCGCTGGCGGCCGCGCATACTTTGAGTCAGCGTGAGCGGGGAATTCGCGCGCTGCGGGCGACGGGTGCGCAGGTGGTTCTGACCGCGCCTGCCGATTTTGAGCGCACGCTGTTTGACCAGTACGCGCAGTTCAGGCGGCGGCGCCGGATCTGAAGAACCGGCCGGTCAGCACGGCATACATCAATGCCAGATTTGCCAGGCCGATGACGAAGCGCACCGGCCAGCCAATGGCGGGATCCGGGGAAACGAAGCCCTCGATAAGGCCGCAGATCACGAGCAATGGAATGAGCGCGGCGAACAGGCGGGCGATCCGTGCCGTGCACTGCTGCAAAGAGTCACGGCGACTGGGCAGTTTCGGCCGGATCAGCGATTCACCGAGCGCGACGCCCGCCGCGCCTCCCAGGCAGATCATCGATAGCTCCACGGTGCCATGCGCGAATATGAATTTCAGCAGGTCGCCATCCAGACCATGTTGACGGGTGAAGGCAAATACCGCCCCCAGCATCAGCCCGTTGTTGGCGATCACATAGAACGTACCGAGGCCGTAGAAGATTCCGGCGGCGCACGCGAATAGCGTCACCACGATATTGTTGGTGAAAATCCGCACCGACAGCAGCGAGGAGGGCGTGACATTGAGAATCCCGTCGGTCCACAGCTCACCGTGCTCCACGTGTTGAATCATGTCGGGACTTGCCACGAGGTTCACCAGAGTGGGCCAGGTATGGATCAGCCACCATCCGGCGCCGACGCTCAATGCAAAAAGCAGCCAAACGCCGAGCAGCGCCGGCTTCAGCTCCTGCACCGTCGCCGGAATCTCCACGGCGTACAGGTGCCTCAGGGACGCGAGCGTATGCCGCGGCTCCCGATTGACGATGTTATGCAGTGAGGCGTAGAGGGTTTCCAACGCGAGGGTGATAGAGCTGCCGGGGAGCGCCTTGCGAGCGCTGGCTACATCACGGGCGAGACCCCGATAGCCATCCAGTGCCTGCAGCGCATCCTGTCGTGACAGCCGGCCGCGCCTCCAGGTCAAAAGCGCTGCTCCGAGGCGGCTCCAGACGGCCGAGCGCTGCGCCAGCCACGAGGGTGTCCTGGTACTTGGCATCATGTGGGGCCGCCTGACAGCGCGCGGCGCAGGCGCCGCTCCAGTTCCCGATCATCGAGCGCATCCATGGTCACCGGCTGATATGGGGTCCCGGCCGCCGTGGCGATGCGCGCGAGCAGTTCGCGGCCCAGCTGCCGCCGGACCGAAGGTTGCAGATCCCTCCACCGCAGCAGCAGGTCATTGCCCAGCGCCACGGTGGCGGCATCCACCGTGGGATTCAAGGACAGAGATCCCAACTGCGCCAGGGCCTTCGCTTCCTCGCCGCCATCATGGACCAGCAAGGTACCGGCGGCCAGGTCTCCCAGGCGTACGCGCTGCGCGGAGAAAATCGTCGTACAAAGTCCCACTGCGTACAACGCCGGCAGGCTGTCGATGAGGCGGAAGGCATTGCGGATCAAGAGCGCGAGCGTCGAAGGAGTGCCTCCTTGCCGGTTGACAATGCGCACTCCGGCCGTGCGTTTGCCAGGCGTGCGACCGCGCATCGCCACTTCCACCAGCGGATGATAGAAAAAGTAGATTGCCAGCGCCGGTCCCAGTGAGATGACGCCGACTGTCGTCATGGATTTCACCTTCAGGAATGAAAACCCGGTCTGCAAAAAGGCGGCAACGGCGAACCAGGTGAGCGCCAAGAGCAGCCGGATATGCCAGTCAATGATGAAGGCATACGAGCGGCTGCCCGGGCCGGCAATGGCCAGCGCCACATCCACCCCGGTGGGACTCCTGACAACCAGCGAGTCGGTGTTCATGGCCACAGCCTGTGAGTCAGGGTAGGAATTCGGCACCGGGCGGTTTGCCGTCGATCCACAGCGGCGAGGGATCCCAGTGCTCCGCAATCATGCCCTTGTCATTGATGCGGAACATGTCGAACCAGGTCGTCGCATAGATATGGTTCGGATCCTTGGTGTCGCGCATTTTGCGGATGGTACTGACCGTGACAAACGGCCCGTCGGCGACGATGTTGATGACGTGCATCTTCATGCGCGGCTCGATGGGCAGTGGTGGCCCTTTCTTGCTGAACAGCGCCACGAATGCCGCGCGGCCCGAGGGTACGTTGGGGTTGTGCTGCAGGTAGCCCACATCCATGTACTGGGGTGCCTGGTCGAGGTGGCGACCCTCGTACACGATGCGCCAGAAGTCGAACACGAACTTCTTGTTGCGCGCCAGGTGTGGATTCTGGTCCTTGAGCATCGACAGCTGGTCGAGATTTTCGGTCGGGGCCTCCTGGGCGCGCAGGACACCCAAAGGCGCAGCCATGAATAGTGCCGTGAGGAGGGCGGTGGGCAGGATGCGCCTGAGGGCCATGGCGGCTGATTCTACCGGTTGACGGCTCAATCCAGTACTGTTCGCAGGCGCTGATAGCCGCTGCGGGACATGGGCAGGTGGCTGCCATCGCTCAGGAACACCTGCCAGCTGTCCTTGGCGTAGGGCTCGATGCGGGCAATGCGCTCCACGTTCAACATAAATGAGCGGTGAATGCGCACGAACCGGGCCGGATCCAGCTGGGTTTCCAGCTGCGCCAGCGTCTGCTGCTTACGATAGCGCTTGCCCCCCGCCGCTATGACCAGGTAATCATCCTCGGCCTCGATGAAATCCACCGTGTGAGTGCCCAGGACGTGTACGCGCGTGCCCTCCCGGATCACCACCCGTTCCAGCCACTGTCCCGGGGGCCGGGCGGCGAGGGCGACCTGGCCGCTCAGGGTGGCACGGTCGGGGAGCGGATCGTGCAGGCGCTCGCGGGCGCGCTGCAGGGCCTGCAGCAGGCGCGCCGGCTCGATGGGCTTGAGCAGATAGTCCACCGCATGGATCTGAAAGGCCTGCACGGCGAACTCGTCGTGCGCCGTGACGAAAATTACCGCCGGTGCGCGCGCGCCCAGCAGTTCCATGACCTCGAAGCCCGACAGCTTCGGCATCTGCACGTCCAGCAGCATCAGGTCACAGGGCAGCTCTTCAGCCATCTTCACCGCATCGAAGCCGTTGGCCGCCTGACCGGCAATCTCGACATCCGCCACACCGGCGAGTTGCTCCACCAGATACGAGCGGGCCAGGGCTTCATCATCAACGATCAGGACGCGCACTGGGTGCCTCCGTCGGTGAGGCTGGCAGCGCCAGCAGGACCCGGAACACCCCCGGCGTGTTCTCTACATCCATGCTCGCGCGAATGCCGTACATGGACTCCAAGCGACCGCGGACATTGGCCAGCCCCAGACCCGTGCTGCGCGAGGCGGGACGATCCGCATCACAGGTATTCTCCACCACGATATCCAGAAGGTGGCCCCGAACTTTCGCGCGGACCTTGATCTCCCCGCCATCGATAAGGTGGGCTATGCCGTGGTGCACGGCGTTTTCGACCAGCGGTTGCAGCAGCAGCGCGGGTACGCGCATGGGCATTGCTTCCGCCGTCACCTCCACGCTGCGTCGCAGTCGATCGCCAAAGCGCACCTCCTCGATCGCGAGGAAGGTCTCGATCAATGTCAGCTCATCGGACAACGCGATCGTCTGCTGCGCGCTGAATTTGAGGCTCTTGCGGAAGAAATCCGCCATCAGCAGGCACATGCGCCGGGCGGCGATGGCGTCCGAACCGATCAATGCCGCCACTGAATTCAAGCTGTTGAAGAGGAAGTGCGGATCGAGCTGGCGCCGCAGGAAACTCATCTCTGCCTCGCGTGCATAAGCGCGCAGCTCCAAGGCACGCCGTTCCGCGTCGCGCGAGCGCTCAGAGGCGGCTGACGAAGACAATCCGAGCATGGCCAGCAGGACGCCGACGCAGCCGGCGAACACCAGTAGCGGCATCAGCGTCCCCGGATCAACCAGGGGTATCTGGTCAAAGGCTTTCAGCACCCGGATCCACAGCGTCGCGGCCCCCAACCACACTGACAGCAGCACGAAGCTCGTGCCGGTCCAGGTGCCCACCAGTCGCCAGGCCGGTACTTCATCCGGCGCCATGCCCCGCACCAGGTACCAGCAGGGCAGGCATTGCAGCCCCATCAACACGGCGAGCGGTATGGCGAAGAGCTCAGCCCAATGCAGTGACGCCTCGCCGGTGACCGCGATGATGCCGGCCAGGAGAGCGCCGAAGGTGACCCACAACAGCAGGTAGCCGAGAAATCGGCCGCGAAAACTCAGAATCGGGTGCATCAGTCCTTGATCTCAACCGCACCCATGAAGGCCATGCCCTGGATGACGAGGTGCTTGGTCGCCGGCAACGTGGACGGACGGCGCTTATCCGCGCAGGCGCCCATCAGCGTGGCCACCTTTACCGTCACGTCCCAATCGCGTGGCACGAAAATCTCGACCCCCCCCATCAGGGAGAAGACGTCGATCACCGCGGTGTCGCCCGCCATGGGTGCATTGGACATATCGAGCTTGATCCCACCCATCACCGCGGTGAGCGTCGCGCCCTCGAAGGGCACCGAGGGACGAAGTTCGGAGCCGGAGAACACCGCGAATGTGTGGATGTAGGCATTGCCGACGCCCTCCGGCATGGGTCGGTTGAAGGCCCTCCACACCACCGAGCCACCGGCCAGCACCAGCATCATCGGCCCGATGACGGCCCAGAAGTGGATCTTGATCCATTGCTGCTGGGTCGCAAATCCCCACGCGCCCACGAACATGAGCACCAGCCCGAGCAGCACCTGATCGTGCCGGCGTCGCGCCAGCATCACGGCGCCGAGGATGAAGAGGACCACGGGACCAAAATTGCGAAACACATAATGTGAATCGATCAGTCCGAGGTTGCCGCCCAAGAGGATGGCGCCGGCGGCGATGATCAGGATGCCGACGATGGCGACGCCAAACGAGCGGGCGCGGGCATCTTCTGGATTGGTGGAATGAGTCGGGTACATACAGCCTCCTTGCGGCTGACGGGGACGTTACCCGCCACCCATAACCGGTTCCACAGCCTGCCGGTCAATTGCGGCCCGCCACCGGTGAAACCGCCGAATTCTGGCGCAGGACCCCCTGGGAAATGGCGATGATCTCCTCTAGCCGACAGGCTTATGTAGTTGTGGTAGCATCCCGGCCCCGCAGCGGCAGGTGCCGCTGGCTCAAGAGGAGCCCGACGGCCCCCGATTTCGGGTCCGTAGAAACTCTTTCCCGATGTAACTTATTGATTACATTGGAACTTGATCCCGACCAGTAACGGTCGCGGCAGCCGTATTACGCGCCTGTAGCTCAGTTGGATAGAGTACTTGGCTACGAACCAAGGGGTCGGGAGTTCGAATCTCTCCAGGCGCGCCATTGCATCAAGTCCGTCAAACACACCCGCGCACCTGTCAATCGCGGGCGGTCAGCTCCGCAACCAACCCCTGAGCGCCGTAGACGTTGCGCAATGCCTCGGTGATGGACGCAGTGGAGACGGAGACGGCGCGGTTCACGCGGTCGTCAAAACCGAACGCGCCCCCCAGGCTGAGAATGTTGCCATCAAAGATGGCCCCGACCACCTGGCCCTGCGCATCGATGGCCGGCGAGCCGGAGTTGCCGCCGATAATGTCGTTGTCACTGACGAAGTTGAGCACCGTACCGGGATCCACTTTGCCGCGCGCATTTTGCCAGCGAGGCGTCAGTGCAAAGGGGAACTGACCCGTGGCTCGTTCCCACAGACCCGAGAGGTAAGTGAAGGCTGGCACCGCCACACCGTTATGGGTCCAACCCTCGACCTTGCCGTAGGACAGCCGCAGCGTGAAGGTCGCGTCTGGATACACGTTGGTGCCATAGATTGCGAAGCGCGCATGCGCGATCTTTTGCTGCGCCTGCTCAACGGGGCCGGAAACTTCGCCCTCATACAGCTTGCGCACTGCGCGGCTGTCCGCGTCGGTTGCGAGCACGAAGCGGATCATGGGATCGTCGGAGGCCTGAACGGCCTGCAGGCCACCCTGCCACAGCATCTTGCGGACCGCGGTAGCGCCCAACTTGGAAGTGGCAAGCCGCGCCGCCAGTGTCTCGGGTGAATCCTTGCCGAGGAAGAGGCGGGTGTCGGGAGAATCCGCCGTCAGATTCTCCCGTAATTTGGAGAGCCAGAACGCCAGCTTCAGTTGTTCCAGCTCCGCATCGATCGGCTGCGGATCGAGGAGATTCTTCGTCAACTGTTCCAGACGGCTGTCGGTGAATTCGCGAAGGCGCTCGCCGTTGGGCTTCGGCCGCTCTTGTGCGCCACGCACAAGGTCGCGCGCGTATTCGAACAGATTGGAGAGGTAGCCGGCCCGCGACTCCAACACGGAGTAACGGAAATAGAGTTCCTTTTTGTGGGACTGGGCCTTGGCAATGTCGCTCCATGGATCGCCAACCTCAGCGGCCAGCGCTGGGTTCTTCGCTATGCGCGCCCTGAGTTCGCGCTCCGCGACGCGCTTGGTGGCAATCAATGTGGATTCCACCAGCGCCTGCTCCTCACCGCGATTGGCCTTGAAGGAATTCTCGATGCTGAACAGATTGCGATTGGCGATTCGAGCGTGCTCCGGAGTCTCGGCCGTGAAGCGCAGCAACTGCCCGCGCAGTTCGGAGAACATGATTAGGGTCTCGGGAAAATCGAGATCGCGCAGCGTCACCAGCTGATCCGGGGTCAGCAGCCGCTGCGTTGTACCGGGGTTGCCGGCGACGAACAGCGGTGCACCTTCCTTGGGCGGCAGAATGCTCCAGCGCAGATGGTCGGGCGTTGCCGCCGGTTTCCCGTTCTCATAGAGACGCACGAACGAGCAGTCAAGGTCGTAGCGGGGAAAGTTGAAGTTGTCCGGATCGCCCCCGAAGAAGGCGGTATCGCCCTCGGGTGCAAATACGAGGCGCACGTCGGTGTACTTGCGGTAGGTGTACAACCTGTACTGGCCACCCTGGTACAGCGTCACCACCTGGCAGCTGTATTTATCTTCTCTGCCGGCGCAACCCTGCTTTTCGATGAGCGCGATCTGCGCATCGCGCGCCTTGAGGAACTCATCGCCGCTCTTGCCTGCGACCGCAGCGATCACGCGGTCAGTAACGTCGCTGATACCCGCCAGTACCTCCGCGACCATGCCGGCGCAGAGCATCTCGTCCTCGCGCCGCGTAGCCAGGAAGCCATCCTTCACGTAATCCTGGGTGGTGCTTGAGTGCTGCTGTGCGCAACTGCGGATGCAGTGATGATTGGACAGGACGATGCCGTTGGCAGTGACGATGGATGCCGAACAGCCCGTCGATAAGCGTACGGCCGCGCCGCGCACGTGGTCCAACCAAGCCGGATCGATGTCTACGCCGTACTTCGCCTTGACTGCCGCGGAGGGGAAATTATCGAAAGTCCACATGCCCTCGTCGGCGCGCGCAGGGCGAGTCAGGCCGCATGCCAGCATCGCAACACCCAGCAGGGAAAAAGCAAGCCGTTCAGCGTTGCATATTTGCATGATGGGCCCTTTGGAATTTGAATCTGGCTGTGCCGCAAGTTTGCCCGCAGCAGGGCCACCCGAGTGTAGAGAAAGGCAACTTCCGGGCGCAATGACTTCAGACATTGCCGCGACTTAAACAACGTGGTGCCGCCGCGTTTGGCCCTAACTTGTTGATTTGGCTGACTGCTCGCGCCGGCTCAGAAGATCACTTTGGTCTTGCTTCGATGATCGATACAAGGTCCCCGGCGACGGGAATGATCCGCTCACACCGGAACCCCGTGCGCTCCAACAGACTCGTCCACTCGAGGGCGCTTCGTTCCTTGCCGAGGGTGACGGCCAGCATGTTGAGATCACTCATCAGGCGGCTCTCAAGATCGCGGTCTGCGTGATCGATGACGTTGGGCAGAATGAACTCAATGATCAGCACGCACCCTTTCGCGGGCACGACCGATCGACAGTTACGCAAAATGTCGACGCACATTGCATCGGTGTAGCCGTGCAGCACGTGTTTGAGCACATATACGTCGGCGCCGCGCGGCACCTCCTGCAGCAGGTCGGTGCAGAGGAGATCGCACCGGCCGGCCAGTTGGCTTGATGCGAATCGAGGTCTGGCAGCCTCGATCGATTCGGGCCGATCGACCAGCATGCCTCGCACTGCTGGGAATGCTTCTAAAATCGCCTCGATCAGCGCGCCGCCACCGCCGCCCAGATCGGCCACGGTGCCGGCGGCAGCCGAGAAATCCCAAGCCCGAGCGATCGGCATGTAATCTTCGACCGGTGAGGTTCCCATGACGGCGCGGAAGACCGAGCTCGCCTCCGGGTCCTGCGTCCAGCGCGTCTTGATTTCGGGACGCACCGCCGAAGCGGTCTTTCCCGTGCGGACACATTCGGTGAGACATGCCCAGTTTTCCGCCAGTAGATCGGCCCAGAAAATGACTCCTGCCCAGGCCGAATCGGAAACATCCTTGCGCAGGGGTTTACCGAAATCGGTCAAAGCGAAACTTCCCGGAATGGTCTCTCGAACGACACCCATGCTGGCAAGCGCCCGCAACAGTCGATGGAGTGCGGAAACATCCGCCTTGCAGACGGCGGCGAGATCGGTGATGGTCCTCTCACCATCTTTCAGTGCGTCCGCGACACCGAGGCGCGCGGCGGCGCACAAGGCGCGGCTGCGCTGATAGCCCATCGCAATTTCGACGAGCTCCGTGTTCAGTCCCGCTACGGCGGTTTTAGCCATTGGTCAGTCCTCCTAACTTTTCAGTCGCCATCCGGTTCGCAGCATCCACGAGACGATCAGCAGGCACACCAGCAGGAACGCCGCGACGAACCCCAGACTTGCCAAGATGCTCACGTCAGACAGACCGTAGAAGCTCCAGCGAAAGCCGCTGATCAGATATACGACGGGATTGAAGAGGGTGATCGTGCGCCACACCGGCGGCAGCATATCGATGCTGTAGAAGCTGCCGCCGAGGAACGTCAGGGGTGTCACCACGAGCAGCGGCACGATCTGGAGTTTCTCCCAGCTGTCAGCCCAGATCCCGAGCATGAAACCGAACAGACTGAAGCTCACCGAAGTGAGCACCAGAAAGGCCATCATCCCCAGCGGATGCTGGATGTGCAGCGGCACGAATAGGGTCGACGTCAGCAGGATCACCAAACCGATCAGCATCGACTTGGTGGCCGAGGCGCCGACGTAACCCAGCAGGATTTCGGGTGTCGATACCGGCGCCGAGAGCAGCTCATAGATTGTCCCCGCCCACTTCGGCATGTAGATGCCAAAGGAGCCATTACCGACGCTTTCCGTGAGCACCGACAGCATGATCAGGCCGGGCACGATGAAGGAGCCATACGGTACGCCGCCGATCTGCGACATGCGCGACCCTATCGCGGAACCGAACACCACGAAGTAGAGCGAGGTCGTAAGCACCGGTGCGCCGATACTCTGCACCAGGGTGCGGAAGGTCCGCGCCATCTCAAAACGGTAAATCGCCTTCACGGCGTACCAGTTCACGCTGCACCTCGAACCAGGGAGACAAAAATCTCCTCCAGCGAGCTTTGGCTGGTCTCCAGATCGCGGAACGTGACGCCCGCCTCACCAAGCTGGCGCAGCAACCCGGTGATGCGCACCCGGCCGCCCTCATTCTCGAAGGAATAGACCAGCGTCATGCCGTCCGCACTGAGACTCAGTCCATACTCCTCAAGCACCGCGGGGATACGGGCCAGCGGCTCCTGCAGGTGCAACGTCAGCTGCTTGCGCCCGAGTTTCTGCATCAGGGTGGCCTTATCCTCGACCAGAATGAGTTCGCCGCGACTGATGACCCCGATGCGGTCGGCCATCTCCTCGGCCTCTTCAATGTAATGGGTGGTGAGGATAATCGTGACGCCGGAATCGCGCAGGCCACGCACGACATTCCACATGTCGCGGCGCAGTTCCACATCCACCCCGGCCGACGGCTCATCGAGGAACAGCAGCCGCGGTTCGTGGGAAAGCGCCTTGGCGATGAGTACGCGGCGCTTCATGCCTCCCGACAGGGTCGCAATCTTGGCGTCCTTCTTGTCCCACAGCGACAGGCTGCGCAGGATTTTCTCAAGGTGCGCCGGATCGGGGCGGCGGCCGAACAGGCCGCGGCTGAAGGTCATGGTGGCCCATACCGTCTCGAAAGCATCCGTGGTGAGTTCCTGGGGAACCAGCCCGACCGCCTGCCGCGCCGCGCGGAAGTCCCGCACCACGTCGTGTCCATCGACCTTGACGCTGCCGGAGGAGGGGGTCACCAGTCCGCAGGAAATGCCGATGAGCGTCGTTTTGCCGGCCCCGTTCGGTCCCAACAGGGCAAAGATCTCGCCGCGACGGATGTCCAGCGTCACCGAGCGCAGTGCCTGGTGGCCCGTGGCATAGGTCTTTGTCAGGTTCTGCACCGAGAGTATGTTGTCCATATCGCGTAGATTACCTTCAAACCGGGAGAAATCATGACCACACGCAACAGCGTTCTGCCGCCGGCGGTGCACCAGTACCTGCTGTCGGTGTCCTTGCGCGAAGCCCCCGTGCTGGCAAGGTTGCGTGCGGCCACGGCGCCCAGAGCCGAGGCCGAAATGCAGATCGGCGCCGAACAGGGTCAGTTCATGGCGCTGTTGGTGCGATTGATCGGTGCGCGCCGCTGCATCGAGCTGGGGACATACACCGGCTACTCCGCGCTGGCGGTCGCTCTGGCGCTGCCGCCGGACGGCAGTCTCGTGGCGTGCGACGTGAGCGATGAGTTCACCCGCATCGGGCGCCCCTTTTGGCGCGAGGCGGGCGTGGAATCGAAGATCGATCTACGACTGCAGCCGGCACTCAAGTCGCTGGATGAGCTGCTCGCGCAGCCGGGTGGGCGCGGCAGCTTCGATTTTGCGTTCGTCGATGCCGACAAGGGCGGCTACATCGCCTATTACGAGAAGCTGCTGCAGCTGGTGCGTCGCGGCGGCCTGATCGCCGTCGACAACACGCTGGGGGTGTCCGGCCAGTACGTCACCGACCTCAAGTCTGCATCGGCCGATGCCATCCGGGCGTTCAACGCCCATGTCAGCCAGGACACCCGCGTCGAGATCTCCATGCTGCCGATCGGCGAAGGCCTGACGCTGCTGCTCGTGCTCTAAGCACCCCGTGCCCACGCACTTCTAAGTACGGCTGCGGATGAGTTGCCGACTCTGCAGCAGCGCCGAGGTGTGCAACATGAGGAATATCGGCACGAGGAATGCCGGGATCAGCAGCAGCGGCAGTGTCGCCATCGGGGCGGTGCTGATCTCTCCGGGTGCTCCCGTTGACAACAGGGTGCTCAAGGTGCCAATGCTGATGGCCACTACGAGATCCAATATGCCGAACAGATTCCAACGGATGAATGCGGCACTGGTGGCGAAGCCAGGTTTCCGCACCAGCGCCAGCACCATCCACGGAGCCGTCACGCCGATGGTCATGTCGCCGAGGCCGGCCGGCAGCGCGAAAACCGCTGGCAGCACGTGATGCGCATAGAGAGAGAGGAAGCCCAGACCCGCCCACCGCCAGGCCTGTATGCCTGCGATGAGACGCAGGTCGACGGAGAGCACGAAGTCGCGGAATGATCGCGACAGCCATATCGATGCCAAGAACAGTAGCAGCGGTGCAGCGACGCCGATTGCGATGGGTAGAGGAGGTGTCCCGGGAGCTGTGGTGAATGCGCCGGCGGCGCCGAGGAAGACGACGAGCGCGAACCAAACGCCCAACACGCTGGCGACGGCTAAGACGACACCGCGGCGTCCGCTCGGCTCGGCCGCAGTGGGTTGGGGAAGAACCATCGTTGTCATGACGAAATCCCTTTAGTCACTTGCATTTTGCAAGTATATGCACAACGTAGCACAATGACTTTCACTCTGCAAGTGACTCACCAAGGCGCAGCCCGACCCATGAATACCGTGAAGCCGATTGCCCGTTCTGCCTGTGCGATCGCGAACTCACTCGACATCGTGGGTGACAAGTGGTCGCTGCTGGTGGTCCGCGACCTGTTCCACGGCAAGCGTACCTACGGCGAGCTCGCGCGTTCTCCCGAGGGCATCCCGACCAATATTCTTGCGGATCGCCTGGTCCGGCTCGAAAAAGCGGGCATCGTGGCCAGCACCCCATATCAGCAGCGTCCCGTACGCTACGCCTACACGCTTACTCCGAAGGGGCGCGCGCTCGGGGACGTGTTGCTGGCATTTGTGCGCTGGGGCAAGCAGCACATCCCTGGTACCGTCGCAATGAATCAGGGGCCGGTGGACGGCGAGATGCCGGTCGCAGCGAGCCCACGCCGGCCGGGCAAGGCCCGCACCCGATAGGCCGCCGGGCGTTGGCTAGGTTGCCTTTTTGGGCTTGGGCGCTTCTTCCCAGACCTGCCGCGCTTTCCTGCCTGCAGTCTTGAGTTTCTCCTCCAACTTGGCAAGTTTGGGATCGAACTTCTGCATGACTTGCTTATAGCTGCTGTTGTGCCGGTTTAAGGCTTCTCGGCGAGTCTTGTCGAATTCGCCATCCGCTTTGGCAAGCTTCCTGTCGCGCTTTTTCTTCAGCGCATCGATCTTCGCCTGAATTTTCTGAACCCGGATCTTTGCGTCGTTTCCCATGCATGCGCCCCCAGTGATGCCAAGGATTGTGCGCCAATGGGCCGTCCGTGTCAGTCAGCAATCTGGTCCCCTGGCGTTGATTTGAGCGGAGCCCCGTCCGGGGCTCCGCTTGGCCCATGGCGCCAGCTCACCCAGTGGCTTGGGCTGCCTGCTCAATCAGCCTGATTACCGCTTGCGGCTGCGAGACGTAGACAGCGTGACTGCCTTTGGTCTCAACCGTCGTGGCGCCGGCACGCTTCGCCATCTGACGCTGGGCCGGCGGCGGAATCATCTTGTCTTCGGTGCTGACCAGATACCAGCTGGGCTTGCTCTTCCAGGCGGGCTCCGTGACCGCGCCGGCGAGGGCATTCACTCCCCACGGTACCTGGGAATCGGCCATGAACGCCGCTTCCTCGGGCGCCACGTCCGCGGCGAAGGCCTCGGCAAACTTCGCCCGATCGAGAAACAGGAAGCCATTCTGCGGCGGCGCAATGGGCGGTAGCGGCGCTCCGGGCGGTGGGTTCGCGATCAGCGTCTGCACCGATTCGCCCTTGTCGGGTGCGAAGGCGGCGATGTAGACCAGTCCTTTCACCTTCGGATCGTTGCCGGCCTCCGAGATCACGGCCCCACCGTAGGAGTGACCCACCAGAATCGCCGGCCCCGACAGCTGGGAGAGCACCAGCTTGGTTGCAGCTACGTCGTCGGCGAGCGATGTGGTCGGATTCTGCACAATGACGACGTTGTAGCCGTCCTTGCGCAGTCCGTTGTAGACCTTCGACCAGCCCGAACCGTCGACGAATCCGCCGTGGACCAGAACAACCGTGCGAGCCGCGACATTTGCGTTAGTGGTCATGACGATCTCCTTGAGTTGTAACGTTTCGTTCCGAGAGCGGACGCCATCCGTCAGAGCTCATGGCGCTTTTTTACGCCTGGCGCCCATGAATCTGAAGTTCAGATTACTGGCTGAGTAGTGATAAACTCTCAACAATGGACGTGAGTACCCGGCAGCTGCGGGCGTTCCGCCTCGTGGCCCAACATCGAAACTTCACGCGCGCCGCCGAGGCGCTCTTCATCACGCCATCCGGCCTGAGTGTGCTGATCCGAGAGCTGGAGAGCCGCGTCGGATTCCGGCTATTCGACCGTACGACCCGCCACGTGGATTTAACGTCTCACGGCCGCGAGCTGCTCGCCGTCATTCAGCGAAGCCTGACGGAGCTTGATGCCGCGATCGCGACTATCGCACGCAGCGCGAAGGGTACCCAGCAACAGATATCGCTCGGCACCACTCCGCTCGTGGCCGCCAACATTCTGCCGCCGGCAATGCGCGAATTTCGCAAGCAGCGGCCCGACGTGCGGATTCAGTTATTCGACGCGGAACTGCCGGCCCTGATAAAGATGGTTGAGACCGGCCAGCTCGATATGAGCCTGGGAATATTCAAGGCCATGCCCGATGTGCGGCGCGAGCCTTTCTTCCGCTTCTCATTGATGGTGGCTCGAGCTGTGAAGGATGACGCAGCACCGCGCAGAACAACGACGTGGGCCGCACTCGAGGGCGAGACGCTGATCAGCTTATCGGCCGGGCACCCGCATCAACAACTCATCGACAAACACCTCGCGCAAGCGGGCGTTACCGTACAGATCGGATCCATCGTGAATCTGCTCGATACGCAGATTGCCCTGGTCGAGGCGGGCGAAGGTACTGCCATCATTCCGTCTTTCGGCTTGCCGGCGTGCCGAAACCGAAAGGTGGTAATGAGCCAGCTGATCAATCCCGTGGCGCGCTTCGACTTTCACCTGATCAGCAGCCGCGGCAGAGAGTTGCCGCCGGGAGCCGAGCAGTTCACTTCTTTCCTGAAGAGCTACATCGCGACGTGGGCTGGGCGCGCGGGGGTTCTGTGAGCGGATGCGCCGCCTGTCGTAGGTGTCTGCCGACAGTCCTTCACAAGTTGTGGATGGGGCGATCAAGCCGAACTTCCGTGGTAATCGCATGAAATAAGTCCTAGCGTGGTCTGCAGCCTGAGGAGATCGACAATGAAAACAGCGAAACGGATTACGTGTTTCATACTGGCCTGTGCGGCCTGCGGCGCGCTTTTCGCCCAGGGCGTCCGTCCAGAGCTGAAGCCGATTGCCTTCAGCACTTTGGATACCAACAAGGATGGTCGGATCTCTTTGGAGGAGGCCCGCGCCGCTCCTGATTTATATGCATCGTTCGACATGCTCGACTTGAATCACGATGGCTACTTGTCACCGGCGGAATTTCAGGCGTGGCCCCGGGCCCTGAAGACCAAGGATGCCGCGGCCCGCGACCCGACTACCGGCCCGAGTGGCAGTGCCGGTGCCCAGCACATGCCGCCGACGAACTGAAGCACGGCCCAGACGGCTCCGCACAGGGGAGCCTTGCATACCTCGAACTTATAGGTATATGATACCTCTAACTAAGAGGTATCCAATGGCGCGCGAGACCAATCCAAATTTCATGGCGGGGGTGCCGGAGCTGATGATCCTGCGCCTGCTGCAGAATCACGAAATGTATGGCTATGAGATCGTCCAGCGGGTCCGGGCCGAAACCGGCGACATCGTCAGTCTGGGTGAGGGCGTCGTCTACACCGTACTGCACGCGCTGGAGCGCGACGGCGCGCTAAGCTCGCGCCGTAAGGCTGTCGAAGGACGCAGCCGCATTTATTACGCCGTAACCGTGGCGGGCCTGCGGCGCTATCGCGACCTTGCGACAACCTGGACCACACTTGCCGGCGCCATTCAATCGGTGCTGAAAGGAGACCGCCATGCCGTTGCCATTTGAAGGTGTGCGCGAACAGCTGCTGCGCGCCGGAATTGCGCCGCGTCACGCCAGTCGCTATGTCACCGAATTGCGCGAGCATCTGGCTGACCTGACGGAGCGGCAGCGAGCTTCCGGCCTGGACGCCGCGCAAGCGGCCGCGCGCGCCATGGCCCTGGTTGGAACCGATGCGGAACTGGCGCAGGCGATGATCGCCAAGGACCCGCGTCGGTCACTGGCGGCGCGCGCGCCCTGGCTGGTGTTTACGGTGTCACCGGTGGTGCTGTGGGCCGCGCTGATCTGGACGATTGACTCGTCAATGATTCGTCTACTGTGGCCCGTTGGCCCCCTGACAGACGCCGCGCGCAGGGAAAGCTATCTCGGCCTCATCGAGGTCGCAGGCTTCAGCGCCAATTACCTGCTGGGCCCCCTCCTGGCGGCGGGATGTATTACGGTCGCGCTGCGCCAGCGCCTGCAATCGCCCGCAGTCTGGGTTGGCTTAGCTCTGGTCGCGCTGCTGAGCGGTCTGCTTGGCTTTCATATGAATGCGATGTCTTACTCGGCGGTAGGCCTCATCTATGTGGACGGACGCGTGAGTCCCGCGGCGACGTTCGCGGTGGCGGGATTGCGCGCTGCAGTATTGTTCGGCTTCGCAGCCGTGGTCTATCGCACATTGCGGATGCGTGCAGTTCCCGTCGCGGCGTAACAGGCCCGCGAGGTCACGGGTTATTGCGTCGGACCTCCTTGAGGATCTCCACCAGGACATCGGTGATGTTCTGCAATTCGGCCGCCACCATCTTCGCAGGGTCGAAGACACCGCCGCGGGCCTTGATCAATTTCGCACTGAGTACCGGTATCGAGAGCGAGTCTGTTTCCATGACAGGTCCTTCGGATTTCATCGGAATAGGGGGATCAGGCGACTGTGAGCGCCACGGGAAAAATCCAGCATACGGCTAATAGTGCCGGCGGGTCCAAGGATCGTCAGGTTCGGGCCCAGCCCCCCGGGGTGCTACACTTTGAGCGCCGCATAATCCGATAACGCACTTAGCCGGCCGAAGAATTTGGGGGGATCTCACGCCATGGACATTCGATTTGCGAATCCTGCGCCGCTCGGTCTGTTTGCCTTTGCATCCACGACCTGGCTGCTTAGCCTGGTCAACGCCGGCTTCTTCAGTCAGCAGAGCCTGGCGCTCGTGTTCGGCATGGCGCTGGCGTTTGGCGGCGGGGCACAGGTGCTCGCGGGAATATTGTCGTACATTCGCGGCAACACTTTTGCGACCGTAGCATTCGTGAGCTACGGATCTTTCTGGCTTTCCTTCGTTGCCTACGCGCATCAATTCGGTGGCGGGGCCCCGGCCGCATTTGTCGGCTGGTATCTGCTCGTGTGGGGCGTTTTCACCTTCTTCATGTGGATTGCGTCCTTCCGGCACAACACGGCCTTACAGCTGGTGTTCCTGACGCTGTGGATCACTTTCTTTGTGCTGGCGGCCGGTGACCTGTTCGGTTTGCCCCTGCTCCATAAGACTGGCGGTTTCACGGGCCTGTTGTGCGCAGCCTTGGCGGCCTATTTGTCGGCGGCAGAGGTCATCAATGCGGATTACGGCCGCACGATCCTGCCGATCGGGACCCTGGCTGCGGCGGGATCCGCAGCCAGGACTTGAACCGCCAAGCTTCGTAGGGTTTCAGCGGCGCTGGACAACATACCGACTAGTCGGTATCTTCGCGGCATGCAACGCACGCTTGCGCCACCGCCGAGCAAGCCCGCAGCCCGCGACAAGCTTTTGGCTGCGGCGCTGTCGCTGGTGCGGGAGAAGGGCTACGCATCGACCTCCGTCGATGAACTGTGCGCCGAGGCGGGGGTGACCAAGGGCGCGTTCTTCCATCATTTCCGCAGTAAGGACGCGCTGGCAGTTGCTGCGGCAAATCACTGGTCGGCGACGACCGCGGCCTTCTTCAAGTCCGCGCCATATCACAAGCACAGTGATCCGCTCAAGCGGGTGCTGGGCTACCTCGACTTCCGCAAGGCAATCCTGAAAGGCGAGCTCGCCGAGTTCACCTGTCTGGTGGGAACGATGGTGCAGGAGGTCTACCACACGAATCCGGAGATACGCGCCGCCTGTGAGGCGAGCATCATCGGGCACGTTGCCGAGATCGAGGTCGATATCGCCAAGGCCATGAAGCGCTACCGGATTCGCGGCTCATGGAGCGCGGCAAGCCTGGCGCTGCACACCCAAGCGGTGATACAGGGTGCCTTCATTCTGGCGAAGGCCAACGGTGGTGCGGCGATTGCGGCCGCGAGTATCGATCACCTGCGCCGCTACATCCAATTGTTATTTGGTTCCGCAACGCAAAAAGAGTGAGAAGAGTCATGAGCACGAAAAACAGCTATCTCGCGGTGTTCCTGGGCAGCAAGACCAGCGCGAAACGCGCGGCCTGGGATGCCCTGCCGCCGGCCGAGCGGCAGTCGAAGGAAGCAGAAGGCAAGGCTGCGTGGGGGGCGTGGATGCAGAAGCACCAAGCGGCCATTCAAAGCATTGGCGGCCCGTTGGGAAAAACCAAGAAGGTTTCGCAACGCGGAATCGAAGATACAACCAATTTCATGTCGGCATTTACGGTTGTGCAAGCGGAGTCGCATGAAGCTGCTGCCAAACTTTTCGAGAACCATCCGCAGTTTGCGATCTTCCCGGGCGATGCGATCGAGATCATGCCGGTGCTGCCGATCCCCGGCGCCTAGGAGAGTAACCATGCCCAATACCGTTCGGCTGCATCGGGTCCTGACCACCAAGCCCGAGAAGATCTACCGCGCGTTCACCGAAGCGGACGCAATGGCCAAGTGGCTTGCGCCCAATGGCTTCACCTGCATCGTGCATCACATGGAGGCGAAGATCGGGGGGTCCTACCGGATGTCCTTCCGCAATTTCACCACGGGCCTCAGTCATGCCTTCGGCGGTCAGTTCCTGGAGCTCGTGCCGGGCGAGCGCCTGCGCTATACCGACAAGTTCGAGGACCCGAACCTGCCTGGGGAGATTCAGGTCACCGTGATACTGAAAAAAGTGCTGGTCGGTACGGAGGTAACAATTGTCCAGGAAGGCATACCGGACGTGATTCCGGTTGAGGCCTGCTACCTGGGTTGGCAGGAGTCGCTGCGCAACCTGGCCAAACTCGTCGAACCGGAGATTGCCCAATAGTCTGAGGTAAACTGGGGCCGCCTGAAATCTCCGGGGGGAAAAGCAGATGAAAAGAATGACGCTCAACATGTGGCTGGGCGCGGTGGCGCTCGCGCTGGTGGCGGGGTCGGCCCAGGCCGCCAACACTCTGTTGGACCGCGCGGCGCTGCTGAAGTTGGCGGATGCCTATTTGGCCGCCGTGGTCGCGCATGATCCGGGCGCGGTGCCGCTCGCCGCCGATGTGAAAGTGGTCGAGAACGTTACCCGCATCAAGCCGGGCGACGGCCTGTGGAAGACCGCCGGGTCCGCGCCGACCGATTTCAAGATTGTCGCCGCAGATCCCGTGCTACAGGAGGTCGGCGCCCTGGTTGTGATGCAGAACGATGGCAAGGCCTCCCAGGTCGGTATCCGGCTCAAAGTGGTGAACGGCAAGATCGTCGAGGCGGAGCATTTGATCGTGGCAATGCGCGATCCCAACACTCCCACGCTGCAGAAACCGCGTCCCGCCATTCCGCTGCCGATCCCTGACGAGTACGCGGATTCGCATGGTCGGATGATCCATATCGCGAAGTCGTACTACGACGCGCTGGACAACAACAACGGCCATCTGGCGCCCTTCGCCCCGGATTGCGAACGCCATGAGAACGGCTTTCGCACGGCGCCCTTCGGCGGACCGTCCTTGGGCGGAACGATTCCCGGTGGCGCGGCGGCACGACCGCCGGGCTTGATGGGCATGCAGGATTGCACCTCGCAGATCGATTCCGGCGCGTTCCAGTACATCACCACCATCGAAGACCGCCGCGTTGAGATTGCCGACACCGTGACGGGACTGGCGATCGGTTTCTCGCACTTCCACCATCCGATGACGCAGAAGAAGTTTGCGATCACGGGCAATCCGGATCGCACCGAGTCCGACATGACCAATCAGAAGCCGTTCGATATGCCGGCGATGCACATCTTCAAGATCTGGGGCGGCCAGATACATGAGATCGAGGCGATCGGGATAAGCCTGCCCTACAATTCGCCGACCGGCTGGGAGTAACCCGCCGGTTTGTGACCTGCCCGCGCGATCGGGGCAGCGGGGGGCTGCTATAAGAGCGTGATGGACTGCCCAAAGTGCGGCCACACCCAGTCAGACACGGTCAAATGCGCATCGTGTGGGGTCTATTTCGCCAAGCTGTCGCAGCCGGCCGCCCCCGTTCGGCCGGCGCCTCCGCAGGGCAAGCCCGCGCACGGCTTCAGTGCCGGCGCGCTGCTGCTGGCTGCCGTCGTCACCGGCACCGTCGTCTACGTCCTCACGCGCGGTGCCCACCTCGGGCACACGCCAGGCGTTGCTGCGGCCTCGCTTCCCGCCCCAGCCCCACTCGAGCCGATTGGCCCGCCGGCCACGGTCGCACTGCCGCCGGGCGCGCCGGCAGCCAATGCCATCGAGACGGCGCGCACCGCCACCGTATTCATCCGCACGGCGTGGGGTCTGGGCTCAGGCTTCATCATCGACGCGGACTGCCACGTGGTGACGAACCGGCACGTCGTCGAGACCGACAGCGCCCGGGTGGCAGCTACCGTGGATCAGAATCCGGACATCCAGGCAGGCATCGCCGTGACACAGCAACGGCTGCGCAATGCCATCATTGCGGCGCAGCTTCATCGGCATGTGCTCGAAGGCCAGCCGGGTAACAACCTCGAACGCATCCAGCTGGATGAGCAGATCCGCCAGATGCAGCTGAGTTTGGCAAACCTGCCGCAGCAGGTGGATGCCGACATCACCAAGCGGGTGAACGATGCCGATCACAGCGGGTTCTCGGTGACACTGCTCGATGGCACGCACTACGAAGGATTGCACGCGCGGCTGTCTGAGCACGCCGATCTGGCGGTGTTCCAGCTGCCCGCCAACAACTGTCCGTTCATCGCTTCGCAGCGCAATGCCGACCTGCGGGTCAGCGAACGGGTCTATACGATCGGCAATCCTTCCGGACTGAGCTACACCGTGACGAGCGGCGTGGTTTCAGGTCTTCGCGATATCGACGGCCGCAGATACGTCCAGACGGATGCCCCGATCAATCCGGGCAACAGCGGCGGACCGCTGGTCACCGAGGCAGGGCGGGTGATCGGCATCAATTCCATGGTAATGCGCGGGGTCCAGGGAATTGGTTTCGCGATCCCTATCGATGCGGTCTACCAGGAGTTTCCGGAGATGACTCCGCCGTAGCCGTGCAACTTTTAGCTGCCAGCGGGGTGCTAGCGGGATAAGATTGCTGCGGAGGGCGAGCATGATTGAAAAATCAAGGGGTTATACTATGACCAACCGAGTGGCAACGATGCCGGTACTGGTGGTTCCGATCGTGAGCCTGGTGCTCCTGGTCGGGTCAAATGCTGCCGCAGCCAGGGGCTGTATCAAAGGCGCTGCCGTAGGCGCCGTCGCCGGACATGTGGCGGGACATCACGCGGTCTTGGGGGCCGTGGCGGGTTGCGCCGTCGGTCACCATCTCGCCAAGAAGCAGCAGCAACAACGCCTGCAGCAGCAACAGTTGCAGCAACCGCAGTCTGCAAAACCCGCGCCGCAGCCCCCGGCGCCGGTATCCGGCGAAATCAGCAGCTAGGCTGGGACGGCCCGTTGGATCGGGTGCTTGCTACCCAGGCAGCGCCGCTCGCTCGCGGCCGGGTCCAGGTTCTTGAGGAAAGCCCAGGCATCCCGTGTCCATCGCGCGTCGGCCAGGGCGTGATGCATTGCACCGGTCTGGCGGGGTAACTCGGGGTTACCGAGTTCGATGGCCCATTGCTTGATGTCCAGGCAGAGGGCCGGGAACCGAAACGGCTGCTCATGCATGTCGCCGAACAGCCAACCGAACACGACCCAGTCAAAGGCCGAAAAGTATCCCCAGAATATCGGCTCCTCATCCTGATCGATGAACCGGCGCACGGCGTACCCGATCTGTTCGCGCGGCATGCCAGGCCCTTCGAGCTGCGGGCGTACCGTCTCGAGTGTCCACCGACTGGCTTTCGTCCAATCGACATCGCTGCTTTCCGCGTAGAACTCCCGACCGTCCTCGGCGACCACGCCGATGCTGATCAAATCGATGGTGAACGGGCGCTCAATGAATTCAGTGTCAAGCCAGTACTTCATGGGTTACCTGTTGGCGGTGTCAGTGGGCCGCGAGACGCCATAGCGAGGTCACTTCCGCGGCGCGCGCCCAGTGCAGCGGATCGCGCTCGTCCGTCGTTCTGGAGTGCTTCGGTTGAATATCCTGCCGAGCCAGGACCTGCAGATGAGCACTGTCGAACGCTGCGAGCAGCTCGTCCCGCGATCTTAATCCCAGGTGTTCGGCGAGGTCGGAGAGAATCAGCCAGCCCTCACCGCCCGGCGCGAGGTGAGCCGGTAGTGCGTTCAGGAATCCCTTGAGCATGCGGCTATCGGGGTCATAGATGCCGCGCTCGAGCGCGGAGCTCGGGCGCGCGGGAATCCACGGCGGGTTGCAGACGATGAGCGCGGCGCGGCCTTCCGGAAACAGATCCGCTTCCCGGACATCCACCTGGCTTGCGCACCCGAGACGCTCGATATTCGAGCGCGCGCACTCCAGCGCCTGAGCCTCCAGGTCCGTGGCGACCACATGCCGGATACCACGTCGCGCCAGCACCGCAGCCAAGACACCCGTTCCCGTGCCGATATCGAAAGCGACGCTGTGCGAGGCGGTCATTGCAGGCAGCGGCGCGTTGGCGATCAGATCGATATATTCGTTGCGAATCGGCGCGAACACGCCGTAGTGCGGATGGATTCGCCCACCCAGGGCCGGGATTTCGATTCCCTTGGTCCGCCACTCGTGGGCACCGATGAGCCCCAGCAGGGCGCGCAATGCAAGCAGCGATGCGCCTTGGGCCGCACCGTAAGCCTCCACGCAGGCCGCGCGAATATCCGGTGCACGCCGCGCCTGCACCCGGTAGGACCCATCGAGTCCGACCAGCAGTGCACCCAGGGTGCGCGCCCGCTGCGACTGTGCCTGGCGATAATCGTGAAACGCCGCGGCGCGGGCGGCGGGCGGTGCGGTTGCGGCGCTCCGACTGCGCTTGCGCGACTGCCGGTCGCAGCGATTCGCCAGTGCAATCAGCATCTGGCGGGCGTTCTGGAAATCGCCGCGCCACAGCAGTGCCGAGCCCTGGCAGGCCAACCCATAGGCCTCATCGGCGCTGAGCGCGTCATCGACCACGACGATGCGGCTGGGCGCCGCGGCATCGGTGGCGGAGCGCCACAGCGCGCTATGCGCCTGGCCGTCCTGGGTCCAATGAATGACGGGGTGGGTGCTCAAGGGAGAGATCTGCTGGCGCCGGATGGCGGCAGCATGACATTCCCTGGGGCGCTTTGCTGCGGCTACTGCAGATAGACGACGAGACTGCTGGAATAGTTGCGCCAGGCGATCGGTATGATGATGGGCCGCGCGCCATCGGGCAGATCCAGCGTGTTCTTGCGCCCGACGCTGATGCTGGGCACGGAAATATTGAACTGATGGCCGAAGTCCCGTCGTGCGTTGCCGGAGAACGTATTGGCAATCTCACCGACCAGATCGCACAGGTTCTCGTGGCACATGTCGGTTTCCTGCATGCGCATGAGCATCACGCACAACATGCTCTTCGGTGCCGTGAAGGCCACCAGTCCCTTGAACTTGCCGCTGATCTTGATCATGCCGGTGAAGTCGGACAGCTCAGGTGTCTTGTCGATGGACAGAAACGGGGTGCCGCATACCGCAGGCTGCTGCACGGTGGTGGTGAAATAGTTCAACACGCTATCCAGAAATACGCTTACTTCAGCTTCGGTGCTCATTATCTTGGTCTTAGGTATTGATGAGCATCTGCAGGGCGTCATTGAGCTGCCGGTCGGTGAACGGTTTGCACAGAAAGCCCCGCGCGCCCTTCTCCAGCGCTTCGATGGCCGTCAGCTTGTCAGCCAGCGCGGAGACCACCAGTATCAGCAGATCCGGGTCGCGCTCGATCAGCTTGGCAACGCATTCAGTGCCGTCCATCTCCGGCATGGTCAGATCCATGGTCACCAGGGTCGGCCGCAGCGCCGCGTGCATCTCCAGCGCCTCGCGGCCGTTGCGGGCGGCGCCCACGAACTCCACTGCCAGATCCTGTGCGCGCTCGATGCGGCGCCGGATGACGTTGGAGTCATCCACGACCATCAGGCGATGTACCACTGCGCCGTTCATGCTCTGTTTCTCATGCGACCGAAGAGCGCATCTCAGCGTCCGCCTTCGGCAGCCGCATGATGAAGCGGGTGTAGACGCCCGGCTTGGTCGCAATGGACAGCCGGCCTTCGCACTCGCGCAGCGACTCACTGACCATGTTGAGTCCAACGCCGCGTCCGGCATGGACGCTGACCGCATCCGCCGTCGTGAATCCGGGTTCCAGGATGAGTTTGAACACGGACTCCGGCTTCATGGTCGCAGCCTTCTCCGGACGTAGCATGCCCGAGCTCAAAGCGTGGTCGAGGATCTCCTCATAGTTGAGACCGCGTCCGTCGTCCTCGACCCGCAGAACATAGTGGTCTGGTTCATCTGCGTTGAAGGAGACATTGACCGTGGCGATCGGCGGTTTGGCGCTGCTCGAGCGCTCGCTGACTTCCTCGATGCCGTGGACGATCGCGTTGCGGATCATCTGCACACAAATATCGCGTACCCGCACTGCATAGAGAGCGGGTACCGTGTCGAGGCCTGAGGTCACGAGCTGCACCGAGCGATTGCAATCAGCCGCCACGGTTTCCGTGAGGGTCTTCAGCAGCGTCGGCAGCGTGTTGGTTGGCCGCAGTCCCGTCTCCAGGGTGCTGATGACGTCGGTATCCAGGCCGATATCGCTATCAAGCTCCTCAGGGGCGGACCGGTTGTCGGCCGTGCGGAACTGCGCGATCCGGCTGCGCAGTTCAATCAGCTGGGTTCTGTGGTCCATCAGTTCGCCCAGTTTGACGACGACCGGGACGAATTCATTGCCGGTCAGATCGTCGCGCTGCCGCAGGGCGGCTAGCAGATCCTCGATGGCGTGAATGTGCCGCCCGAAGGCGCCCAGTCCGAGCGCCATCGCCTCACCCTTGAGCGCATGCATTTCCCGGAAAACGCCGTCGACCTTGCTGCGCAGGGTCTGTGGATCCTTGCCGGGATTGCCCAGCATGGCGTTGGCTTTGCGCACACCGATGTCGGCGGAGTTGATGAACCCGTCCAGCTGGGCCGGATCGACTTTCAGAAGATCCAGCAACGCATTCGACTGCGCGTCGCTGTCGGCCTTGACGTGCGCCACTTCGCGTTGCAGCAGCACGCGATCGGTGACGTCGGAGACGACCCCGAAGATGAAGGCCTGGGACTGTCCCGGATCGCGGGCCCGGCGGAACGAGAAGGACAGGTACCGCACCTCCTTGCCGCGCGACTTGGAGAAGACCACTTCGATCTGGCTTAGCGGATTGACCGATTCGATCAGATCCTCATGCACTTTGTCCTTCCACAGCAGCCCCAGGTACTTGGTGGCGGCGTGCAACGTCTTCTGGTCGACCAGCGGCTGCAGCAGCTCCTCGAGCGTGCCCGCGATCGGTGTCTCGAGGCGCAGCAGGGTGATCAGCGAGGCCGAGTGGGTGGCGCCGATCCGGCCCTTGCGATCCACCAGGAACAGCCCTTCGCGCACGGTGCCCAGAATGTTCGCGATCTGCCGCTCGGCCTTCAAGGCGCGCAGCGCGCCGCGGCGGGCGGCCCAGGCGAAGTACAGCATCAGTCCGAGCAGGGCCGCCGCCAGGGCCGTGCCGCCGATCAGGTTGCGGCGCAGCTGCTCGCCATCGGCGGTCACAGACTCGCGCAGCAGGGACGATACGTCGGTCAGGTCCTGCGTCAGTTGCCGGGCGCTCTGCGCCTCCTCGCGCAGCTGCGAATCGACCAGCCGTTTCAGCTGGGTTCCCTGCGCGGAATAGGCGGATCCGGCGGCAGTGTCGATATACAGCTCATCGGCGCTGAAAGTGCCGATGTGCTGCAGGGCGAGATCGAGTTTGTCCCACTGCTCGTGCACCGGTGCCATCTTGCCGGCAATGGTCGCATCGGACGTAAGCCCCGCTGCCGCGATGGCAGCGCGCAGCTGCGTGAGCGTGTTATTGCCGCGATCGCGATCAGCCGCGAGCGATCTTAAGCTTTCCCCGACGTAGGTACGGTTCTCGAGGCCCCGCTGCAGCAAGGCCAGCTGCGAGTGCGCCACTTGCGGTTCGCCCGATAGCTCCGAGGCCCGCTGCAATGCCGTGGACGTCGCCTGCAGGGTCCGTGCCGACTGCATGCCGTACAGCAACAGCGCGGTCAGCGCCGCGGCGGACGCCGAGGCGGTGATCAGGGGCCATATCGACACCTGCGACCAGACAGACTGCTTCGCCATACGCACTACTCCGAAAGACTCAAGAGCCTTTGAAATTGATTCTGACGCGCGCGCGCTGCGGCTTCGTCGGATCAGCCAGATCCGTCGTCACGAACCGCGCGCGCTTCACGGCCATGAGGGCTTCGTAGTCGAATATCTTCGGCGGGGACGATTCGACGACATTGGGCGAACTCGGCGTGCCGTCCGGATTGAGCATGAACTCCACGACCGCATAACCGGAACGGTTGAGCGCCAGCGCCACTTCGGGATAGTTAACCTGCAGGGGCTGGGTCGGCTTGGGTGACAGGATCCGGTCGGGGGCGGCCACCGGTGCGCTGCCGGCGCTCGCCGGCGTCGCCGCCTTGACGGCCGGCTGCGGCGACTTGCTCGGGCTCTGCGCCGGAGCGGCCGCATCCCCGAGCGTGAAGTTGATCCGGAAACGTGCGCGTTGTGGCTTCTTTGGATCAGCGAGTTCGGTGGTCAAGAAGCTGGCACGCTTGACCGCGGCCAGCGCCGCGGCATCGAACGTCGAGCGTGGCGAGGATTCCACGATCACCGGGTTCGACGCGCTGCCGTTCGGGTTCAGCATGAATTCGACGATGGCGTAGCCTTGGATGTTGTGCGCCAGCGCGGCGTCCGGGAAGTCGACCTGCAGCGCGCGTGCCGGCTTGGGCGACAGGATGACGGCCGCCGCGGCGGTATTGGCGTCGGACACCGCCGCGCTGGCGCGCGCTTTCGCCGCGGCGCTGGCCGCGTCCGCGACGCGTTTGGCGCTGACCGCCGCATCCAGGGCAGCGTGCGCGTCCGCAAGTTCCGCCTTGCTGCCGAAATCCTGTGCCGCCACCAGTGTCTGCTGGGCGGCATCGAAGTCCTGACGGCTGACGGCGGCCTGGGCCCGGCGCAGCAACGCCAGCAGCAGCTCGTGCTGTACGGCGAGGGTCTGCGGGCTGGTGCGATTCAGTTCGCGCATGGCGAGCAGGTGGGCGCGGGCGTTGTTGCCCTCGGGCTCGAGCAAGGATCCGGCGGTGATCTCGGCGCGAACCTGGTCCGCTGCCGCCGTCAGCTCGGCGTCGGCCTTGCGGGCCTCGTACTCCTTGCGCAGTTCCGGTACCGGCGGGCGCTCGCCATTCAGGCTCACCAGCTGGTCAATGAGCTGATGGGCGGCCGGAAAGTTGCCGGCCGTCATGGCGGCTCTGATCTGGCCGGCCAGCTGCTTGAGCCGGCTCGCCGCGACCGCGGCCTGCAGCGAGCGCAATTCCTCGGGAGCAAAGTCGGCGTGCTGCAGGATCGTCAGCAGCCGCCCGGCGGTGTCGGTATCGCCCGCGGCAAGTGCGTTCTGCACGCGCACGCGCGCCACCGACTGCAGCCGGCGCACGCCATCGAGGGCTTCGTCATTCTTGGGCTGTTGCAGCAATACCGCGCCATACAGCTCCAGGGCGGAAGTGCCCTGCAGCGGCGCATCCGGCCTGGGCAGCTGCGCGGCGGGATCGCGGAACGCAACCCGTGCCATCGACAGTAGCGACTCGACGCTGGGGGGTGCGGCCGATGTTGCCTGCTGGCCCGTCCGCGGTGCCGCCGAACCCTGCACCGCGGCGCTGCCGTGTGGGGCTGCAGTGTGGGCGGCAGTCACTGCCGGTGCCCGCGTGCGCGAGTGGCTCATCCACCAACCCGCGCCGGCGACCAGCGCGATGACGGCGGGGATGATCCAAACCAATGGCCCGCGCAGTTTGGAAGTGCCGGATGTGGGCGGATCCTGGGCGGCAAGCGCGAGGCGTTGCGTCGCCTTGGCGAGCGCCGCCGCGAACGTCGCGACGCTGATCTCACCGCGCGAGATGACGGCGCAAGCCGCCCCCCGCGACAGTACGTCACGCCAGTTGGGCCGATCCAGATCCGCACACAGGACGATCCAGGGCTGCTTGCCGTATTGCGATTCGAGTTGCGCGAAGGCGCTGCGTCCGGTCGCCTGGGCGGTGGCGTCATACACCCCAATCCAGGCGCTCACCGGCAGGTCGGCAATCTCACTGGCGCTGTCGGCGCTGAAGGTACGAAACTGATCGCCCAGTGCGGGGCCAACCTCGATGAGAAGTTCATCCCCCGCGCCGACGATCACGACTTCGGTACGCCGTCTGCCCGCCTGCGGTTTTTCCGCAGCGGGAGCGTCGAACCCATGCGCGCTTGCGTTGTTGCTGGCTGTCATCGGTGGCACTCTGGCTGAACGGACGCGCCGCCTCCCGATGAGGCGGTCATATTCACCATCCTTTCTCCCAGAGTTGGGGGTGATCAAACTGCGCCTGTGTTCACGATCAGCGCGGTTGGTAGCGGGTGGTGCCCCGACATTGCTCACGGACGTGCGCCAGTTCACACGGCGGCCGGAAAAATACCGCTGCGACGCACAAAATTGACGCGGCTACTGTTAAGTGGAGCGGCCCAAAACGGCAGCCGCGACGTGGGCACCAGCCCCCGATCCACCGTAAACTTCCTGGCAGTTCAAGGGGGAACGTCATGCCTGCAGTTCTGATCCTCATCGTCGTCGCGTTCCTGGTCTTCTCCGGCCTTCGCATTGCCCAGGAGTACCAGCGTGGGGTGGTATTTCGACTGGGGCGTTACCAGGGGCTGCGGGGTCCGGGTGTGTATTGGATCATTCCACTCGGGATCGAACGTGCCGTCACCATCGACATACGCACACGGACCGTCTCCGCTGAACAGCAGGAGACCATCACCCGGGACAGTGTGACCATCAAGGTCAACGGCGTACTGTGGTATCGAATCGAGGACGCCGCAAAATCCGTCATCTCAGTTGATGACGCGCCCGCGGCCGTCTATCAGCTGGCGCTGACGGGTCTGCGCAATATCATCGGTCAGCATGATCTCGACGAAGTCCTCCAGGAGCGCAACAAGATCAACGAATTGCTGCGCGAGAGCATCGTCAGTTCATCGACCCGATGGGGTCTCGAGGTCGAGCGCTTCGAGATGAAGGATGTGGAGCTGCCGGTCGCCATGCAACAGGTGATGGCCATGCAGGCCGAGGCGATCCGCGAAAAGCGCGCCCGCATCATCAAGGCCGAAGCGGAGCTGGAGGCGTCGGTCAAATTATCGGCGGCCGCGGCGCAGATGGCCGGCAATCCTGTCGCGTTGGAGCTGCGGCGCATGCAGATGGTGTCGGAGGTGGGTGCCGAGAACAACAGCACCACGGTGCTGATGATCCCGTCCGACTTCGTGTCGCTGTCCAACAGCCTCAAGGACTATCTGCAGGCGCGCACCGCCCGCGATACGCCGCTGCCGGGCTGAGGTCAGCCGCCGCGGTCCGCGGCAATGGCGTTCTCAACGAGCGCGGCCATCTCGGCCGACGGTGGATCACCCGAGCCGCGAAGCCCGGCCACTACTCCGAGCCGATCCTCGGTCGATCGGTTCTGGTTGATTTTCCACTTCCCGACGATTCTCGAAATCGGAATCTCGATACCGACAATCCGTTTGATCATCTGGTCAATGAACTCGCCCGGCGCATCACTGACCTTCCAGGGCAGTGCCTGTCCGGCTTCATGCAGATTCGTCAGCCGGGTGACATGTTCGAGCAGCCACACCGGGTCCTGGATGATGACGGGCATGCCGTGCGCATGAACGACGGCGTAATTCCAGGTGGGAACGGCTGCGCCATTGGCCCGCTTGCTCGGGTACCAGGACGGACTGATATACGAGTCCGAGCCGTGAAAGATGAGCGCCGAGGGCACCGTCAGGGAGGCGCATTGCCACACCGGATTGGCGCGGGCGACGTGGCCCATGAGGGTTCCGAACTTGCCGCGGGCGGCATCCAGCATCAAGGGCAGGTGGTTGACGATGATCTCATCCTCACTGTGGGTGGCCCAGGTTGCCAGCGGATGAGAGCGGATCAGGGCGTGCAGAACCGTGAGATCGGTTTCTGCGTGTTGCTTCGGGACGTACATGCCGGACTCCGTATGCCTTATGCCGCTGTGGACGCGCCGCTCAACCAGGCCTTGCCGCGCCGATAAAGCGCCTCGACTTCGGCGCCCTTGAGACCCGGCATGTCCTTCTTGACGTCGTAGCCAATGCGCGTCTGCAGGTAGGCCAGGTGACGGTAGCCTTCCGGGAATTGCGCAAGCAGGACCCCATCGAGTGACAGGCGTGCCGCCGGATCCACCGCATCCATGCGATCCTTTTCATAGATGGGCTGGCGCAGCACCATGCCCCACGCGCCCCGGCGCCGTTCCAGAAAATCGTAAAAGCGTCCGGTGCATACCACATCCACGACCACCCCCTCGACGCTCGCGCGCTGGCTGATGGTCATCTTGGTCTGCGCTACCGCGCGTTCGCCCACGATTTCAATGGCGCAGCCGCCGAGGAAATGCAGGATGCTGACGCCCTTGGCCCAGCCTTGCTGGCTGGCCTTGATGAAACCGTCCACGTCGGCCTGGCACCAGGTCGCCATCATTCGTCCGTCATCGTGCCAGAGGCTGCGAAAACGTTCCCAGTCGCCGGCATCCCGGAACAGCACCCAGTTCTCGATCAGTTCCCGGATCAGCAGCCGCTCTTCCAGTGCGCCGCGCTGCGAAGTTGCGCCGTCATAGCTCATGATCATTGCATCCTGCCGTCAAAGCGACGATGGCTTTATGACAGTTATCCATCAGGCGCGGGGGAAAACTCAAGCGCGATGTGGTTCCAGACCGGCCAGGTGCCGTCCGTGACACCCTGGACCCCATTGGTGGTTCCGACTTGCGATAAATTCATACGTATGTTTTAAATACGCCATGGTGTCAGGCGGCAGAAAGCATAATTCAGTACCCACCGCGCAACGGCTGCTCGATACGGCCGAGCGCCTGTTCGGTGAAAACGGCTACAACGGGGTGGGCCTGCGGGCACTGGCCGATGCCGCGCGGGTGAATCTTGCGGCAACGACCTATCACTTCGGCTCCAAGAAGGCGCTGTACGTGGAGACCTTCCTGCGCCGCTTCCGCGGCTTGAATACGCATCGGCTGGAGTTGCTGGCAGCCGCCGAACAGGAGGCCCGGGGACAACCGCTGACGGTGGAGCGCATTGTCGAGTGCATGATGCGCCCGTCGGTGGAGGCGGGGCTCGCGCACCCGGCGTTCAACAAGATGGTGGCGCGCACCCTGCTCGCACCACCCAAATTCCTGCATGCGCATCTGAAGGCCGAATTCGAGCCGAATCTGAAGGTGTTCATAGCGGCCCTGGAGCGCGCCTTGCCGGCGGTGCCCACCGATGTCCTGAATCTGCGTCTGGCGCTCGCGCTCGGCGCCACCTTGATGTTTGGCGTGCAGATGAGCGCCATCAAGATCAAGCGGGACGCCAAGCGCGAAGCCGCCTTTCTGAAGGAACTGGTGCGCTTTACGGCCAGTGGCCTCGCGAGCCCTCCGGCTACCCTGGGAGCGGAGCTGGCCAGATTGCGACCGCCGGCACATCCAAAGAGGACGGCATGATACGAACGTTGAAAGTGGCCTGCCTCGCGGCAGTGGCGTCCCTGATGGCCTGCACGATGATTCCACGCTACCAGCAGCCGGCGCTGCCGGTGCCGGATCAATATCCGGGAGCTGCGGCGGGGAGCGCGACAAGTTCCGCACCGGTGGCCGCTGCCGACGTTGCGGCGCACGATATATTCCGCGATGAGCGTCTCAACCGGCTGGTGGATCTGGCGCTCGCCAACAACCGCGATCTGCGCACCGCGGTGCTGAACGTGCAGCAGACCGAGGCGCAGTACCGCATCAGCCGCTCGGCGTTGTTTCCCTCGGTCAACGGCAGCGCGAGCGGGACCCGCTCGTTCAGTTCTTTCAGCACCGCAGGCCTGCTGCCAGGAGAGCCGGTGGGGATTGGCGTTCCGGCCTCCAGCATCGGCTTCACGGAGAACACCTTCAGCGCCAGTGTCGGGGTGACATCCTACGAGCTGGATCTGTTCGGCCACGTGCGCAGCCAGAATGCGCAGGCCCTGGAGCAGTACTTTGCGAACGAAGCGGCGCAGCGCGCCGCGCAGGTATCGCTGGTCGGCCAGGTGGCGACGCAGTACCTGACCCTGCGCGAGACCGAGGAGCTCCTGGCGCTGACCCAGAGCACCCTGGTCGCCGTGCAGTCCTCGTACGATCTGAACAAGGCAATGTTCGATGCGGGCGCCAGCAACGAGCTGGATTTTCGCCAGTCCGAGGGGCAGGTCGAAACGGCGCGCATCAACGTCGAGACCTACCAGCGCCAGCTGCAGCAGGCGCGCAACGCGCTGCAGCTGCTGCTCGGCGCGCCGATTCCTGACGATCTGCCGGCCGCACGACCCTTCTCCGATGACGGCATGGTGGCGGATGTGCCGGCGGGACTGCCGTCGGATCTGCTCACCCGGCGCCCCGATATCCTGGAGGCCGAGCATACGTTGAAGGCGGCGAATGCCAATATCGGCGTCGCGCGCGCGGCCTTCTTCCCCTCCATCTCACTGACCGGTTCGGTGGGGGTCAGCAGCACGCAGCTGTCATCGCTTTTCAAAGCCGGCAGTGGCACGTGGAACTTCGGTCCGCAGATCTCGGTGCCGCTGTTCGCGGGCGGCCACAACGTGGCGGAGCTGGATGTGGCCAAGGTGTCCGAACGTTTGGACGTCGTCGCCTACGAGAAGGCCATCCAGACCGCGTTCCGGGAAGTCGCCGATGCCCTGGTCGAGGTCGACAGCTACGCGCGGCAGATCACCCTCGAGCAGGCGCTCATCGACACGGAGCAGCGCCGCCTGGAACTGGCGACCCTGCGTTACCGCCAGGGTGAGGACACCTATCTGAACGAGCTGGCGGCCCAGCAGGACTTGTACAGCGCGCAGCAGGGTCTGCTGCAGGCGCAGTTCAACAGACTCTCGAGCAAAGTCTCCCTCTATCAGGCCCTGGGTGGAGGCTGGAAATGAATACGATCGGACAAACCAACATGAAACACACCAAGTTACGCACCTGTGGCCCGCTGCTGGTGCCGGCCCTGATGGCACTGCTGGCCCTCGCCGGCTGTGGCCGCTCAAACAATCGGGGTCCGGCGTATGAGTTCGCGACGGTCAGTCGCGCCGACGTCCTGCAGCATGTCACGGCCAGCGGCGCGCTGAGCGCGGTCGTGAGCGTCGATGTCGGCAGCCAGGTATCGGGCAAGGTCACCCACCTGTACGTGGATTTCAATTCTCCGGTGCATAAGGGTCAGCTGGTGGCCGAGGTCGACCCCACCGTCTATGAAGCACAGCTGCAACAGGCACAGGGCGATCTGGCCAGTGCCCAGGCGGATGTGACGCTGAAACACCAGAATCTGGAGCGCAAGAAGGTGCTGGTGCCCTTGAAGGCGGCCTCTCAGCTGGACCTGGATCAGGCCACCGCGGAGTTGGCGCAATCTGAAGCCACGGTCACTATCAAGGAGGCCGCGCTGCACAGTGCCGTGGCCAATCTTGGGTATTGCAAGATCCTCTCGCCCGTGGATGGCATCGTGATTGCGCGCAAG